>Ga0307486_1000047_pt1 | contig 138305 bp, 138 predicted proteins | sample CBIW02metaG_FD_203663 | JGI IMG/M metagenome (GOLD analysis project Ga0307486, IMG submission 203663) | Sea-ice brine microbial communities from Beaufort Sea near Barrow, Alaska, United States - CBIW 0.2 | ecosystem: Environmental > Aquatic > Marine > Coastal | place: USA: Alaska | collected...
TCTTGTTGATCACCGTATTGAACTGGGTATGGCCCAGTGGGTAGTACTCTTCGCCCACAACCTTGAGGCCCAGCTTGTCGATGTGCTTACGGGCAATCTTGTTGGAGGTACGTGGCCAGATGTAGTCGGAGCCGAGCAGGTAGAAGGTTTTCGCACCTTTCACCTCTGCGACCCAGTCAAGACTGGCAAGGATCTGCTGGGTTGCTTCCTGGCCGGTGTAGACCACGTTCGGAGACTGTTCAAGACCTTCATAGAAGGTGGGGTAGTAGAGCATTCCGTTGTACTGCTCCATCACCGGCAGGATCGCCTTCCGGGAAGCAGAGGTCCAGGCACCGAAGATGGCAGCGACGTTGTCCTGACGCAGCAACTTACGGGATTTTTCAGCGAAGGTCGGCCAGTCACTGGCGCCGTCTTCCTGAACAAATTCAACCTGGCGACCGAGTACGCCGCCCAAGGCGTTGATCTGATCAATAGCGAGTTTTTCCGCCTGCACCGAGCCGATCTCACTGATCGCCATTGTGCCGGTGATGGAGTGCAGGATGCCGACCGTGACAGTGTCGTCAGTGACAGCCAGCCCTGTGGTGTTGACCTCAGCCGTGCTCGGCGTCGCCGCTTGCGCGGAGGTAGCCAGCATGACGGACGCCGCCAGTGTCATCAGGCTCTTTCGAAACCCTGGCCCCTTGCCAAATGACCGCCCGGTGGCGGCTGTATCTGTGGTACCCATGGTGAATCCTCGCAGTGTTTGAAAGCCGGAACTGCGCTTCCTTCCGAAAGCACAGCGCCTACCCCAAACATTCTGCTCGGCCCCTTCATAGGCGCCCATTCGGTAATCGCCCCAGCGGACTACGTCATTTGACGCATTCCTGTCCCCCTTCTCCACAGGCTAATGCCTTAGCCGCACGGAATAACCGCGTCCGTTTCTTCCACCCCAACAGACTTTGGCACAGAAGTTGTAGAGACTTCCTTGCCCGGCATATAGAAGCTCCAAACCGCACCAAAACCGGGCGCTTCCCAGACAACACAGGCAAGGCAGCGATGGCGGCACGACAGAATATTTTTCGGGTTCGGCGCAGGTACAACCAATGGGTCGCCAACCAGACGCTGGAAGACTATGCCCTGCGCTTTACCGCCAAGAGCGCCCGGCGCTGGTCTGCGGGACGGGTCACCAACACCGCTCTGGGTGCAATCTCATTCCTGGCCATGGAAGCCATTGGCGGCTCCATCACCTTGCACTACGGCTTTGATAATGCGGTGGCTGCCATTCTTGCGGTCAGCCTGGTGATCTTTCTGACAGCCATCCCCATCAGCTACTACGCTGCCCGCTACGGTGTGGATATTGACCTGCTCACTCGCGGCGCCGGCTTTGGCTATATCGGCTCAACCATTACATCGCTCATTTATGCCAGCTTCACGTTTATTTTCTTCGCCATAGAGGCCGCCATCATGGCCATGGCTCTGGAAATGCTGTTCCATATTCCCCTGGTGATCGGCTACCTGATCTGCGCAGTGGCCATCATTCCCCTGGTGATACACGGCATTACCACCATCAGCCGGTTTCAGGTCTGGACCCAACCCGTATGGATCCTGTTACAACTGGCTCCCTTCGTATTCATTATCTACGCGGACGCCTCCTCCGTCGGCGACTGGACCCGGTTTGAGGGGCTGAGCACAGTCGCCGGACAAGGCCTCAATGTTATGGCGTTCGGAGCCGCCGCTGCAGTTGTCTTCTCGCTGATCGCACAGATTGGCGAACAGGTGGACTTTCTCCGCTTCATCCCGGAACCACAGAACCACAAGGAGAAACGACGCTGGTGGTTGGCCGTCATGGCCGGCGGACCAGGCTGGATTGTAATCGGCATGCTCAAGATTCTGGCCGGCTCGTTTCTGGCCGTGTTGGCACTGAATCAGGGCGTCTCCGCGACAGAGGCGGCCGACCCAACCCAGATGTACCTGTTGGCTTTCAACTACGTCACTCATTCGCCAGAAGTTGCCCTGGCCATGGCGGGCATTTTCGTAATTTTATGCCAACTTAAAATCAACGTGACGAACGCATATGCCGGCTCTATTGCCTGGTCAAACTTCTTCTCCCGCCTGACCCACAGCCATCCCGGGCGTGTGGTTTGGCTATTCTTCAACGTGGCGATTGCGTTGCTGGTCATGGAATTGGGCGTATACCGGGCACTCGAGGAAACGCTGGGGTTCTACGGCATCATTGCCATCGCCTGGGTCGGCGCATTGGTGGCTGACCTTGTGATCAACAAGCCACTCGGCCTCAGCCCCGCACATATTGAGTTCAAGCGGGCACATCTTTACGACATCAATCCAGTCGGTGTTGGGGCCATGCTCACCGCCTCCGTGGTGGGTATCACCTGCCATACCGGCGTTCTTGGTGACTACGCCCAGGCCCTGTCCCACTTCATTGCCATGGGCGTAGCCCTTATAACTGCGCCGCTAATCGCCTGGAAGACGGACGGCCGATTTTATACAGCTCGCCCCTTCGTGCTCCTCGCTACGGATCACCAACTGGTGCAGTGCACCATTTGTGAGCACAAATTCGAGCCAGAGGACGTTACCAGCTGCCCAGCCTACGCCGGCATCATTTGCTCACTGTGTTGTTCGCTGGATGCCCGCTGCGGGGATGTCTGCAAGCCTGGAGCCGGTTATCAGGAACAGCTCCAGCAGTTTCTGGGCAAGCTGATTCCCCAAGCTATATTGAGTCACCTGCACACTCGCCTTGGCCACTTTCTGACACTCCTGTTCCTGATCAATGGTCTATCCGGCCTGTTGCTGTCGCTGATCCACTTCAAAACACCAGTCGCCTCGACACCCGAGGCCCTGCTGCTGTCAGTTACCTTGTGGAAAGTCTTTTTTATTCTTTTGATTGTCACTGGGGTAATCTGCTGGCTGTTTGTGCTGGCCCATGAAAGCCGGGTAGTGGCTGAGGAAGAATCCAGACGGCAAACCCGACTGTTGATGGAAGAAATCGTTGCGCACAAACGGACGGATCAGGCTTTGCAACAAGCCAAAGAGCACGCAGAAGCAGCCAATGGTGCGAAGAGTCGCTACCTGACTGGAATCAGCCACGAACTCCGATCACCGCTCAACGCAATTCTGGGCTATGCCCAGCTCATGGAAAACGATGAGACGGTACCTGCTCACCGCAGGGAAGCCGTGGGTGTAATCCGCCGCAGCAGCGAATACCTGGCAGATCTGATTGAGGGGCTGCTGGACATCTCCAAAATCGAAGCCGGTCGGCTCGACCTTCACCGTGACCAGGTACGCATCGGGTTACTGGTGGAGCAGCTGGTCACCATGTTCCGTTTGCAGGCAGAAGAAAAAGGCCTGGCCTTTGATTACCATTGCCCGCACCGGCTGCCCGAAATGGTGACCACCGACGAGAAGCGCCTGCGTCAGATACTAATCAACCTGCTTTCAAACGCCATCAAATATACTGACCGGGGGAGTGTTTCGCTGACTCTGCGTTACCGCAACCAAGTGGCGGAATTTACTGTGCAGGACTCAGGTGAGGGTATTGCCGAAGAGAACATCGAACGCATTTTCCGACCCTTCGAACGTATCCGCCTCCCCGGAGAGAGTCGCATCGGTACCGGCCTGGGCCTGACCATAACACGCCTTCTGACAGAAATTATGGGTGGTGATATCAGCGTGAAAAGCGAGCCCGGCCAAGGCAGCACCTTCAAGGTCAGCCTGATGCTGTCGAGCCTGCACAGCGCCAGCCCCCGTTCCATCTCGGCGCAGGCCCGCCGAATCTATGGCTATGAGGGTACGCGGCGCAAGGTCCTGCTGGTGGATGACGACATCTCCCACCGCCAGGTCACCCGCGCCATGTTATCCCCGCTTGGCTTCGAGATCTTCGACATCGGCAATGCCCTCAAGGTTCTGGACGCTATTGAAACCGAACGTCCGGACCTGGTTCTGCTGGACGTCTCCATGCCCGGTCACACGGGCTGGGAGATCCTCCAGCAGTTACGTGCAGGCAAGCATACGATGCCCGTGGTGATGGTGTCCGCCGATGCCAATGAGGGCCATCACCCCGTAGATTCGGCCCGTCTGCACGATGGCTACATCATCAAACCGGTGCGCATGAACCTGCTATTGGACACCATCGCTCACGTGCTGGAGTTGGAATGGCGGTTCGAAAAAAGTGCCGAGCCGCTGGCCCCCATTCCCCTGCCAGAGGCCGGTGTACTGCCGCTTCCAGACATAGCGCACCGACAAGCGCTGGCTAGCCTGGCTCGAATAGGCCATCGCAAGGGCCTTCTGGAATTCCTGCATGGACTGAAACACAGCGGTGAGGCTGACGAGCATTTTACTCTTGAGCTGACCGGGCTCACCAATGATTTCCAGTTTGAGAAAATTCTTGAACTCCTTAAGGTAGCCGAACATGAAGCCTCATGATGACCGGAAAACCGTTGTGATGGTCGTGGATGACGCGATCGACTCCATACGAATGATCAGCGATGCGCTCGATGAAGCGGGTATGACCGTACTGGTGGCCCTGGAAGGCAACCAGGCCCTGACCATCAGCCAGAACATCACTCCGGATGTCGTGCTCATGGATGCACTCATGCCGCACATGGATGGCTTCGAAACCTGCAGGCGACTGAAGGAAAACCCGGCCTTCACCGATATTCCCATCATCTTCATGACAGGCCTGAGTGATACTGAACATGTGGTGATGGGTCTAAAAGCTGGTGGGGTCGACTACGTTACCAAGCCCATCAACACCACTGAGCTGCTGGCACGCATGGATGTGCATCTGGCCAATGCCCGGATGACACGAAGCGCTCGAAGTGCTCTGGATACCGCCGGTCAGAACCTGTTTGCAGTGGATCGGGAGGGTAATTTGCTTTGGGGCACGCCCCATGTGTGTCGGAGCCTGCCGGGCATTGGCCACCCGGATTCTCAGGCGATCAGCACCAAACTCGCGGAATGGCTCAGCCACAACCTGGAACCCGGGCACCTGATGCCGTTGCATGCCCTGGATATCCAACACTCGGTAGAATACCTGGCATTGGTGGATGGCAGGGAGTACCTGCTTCGGCTGAAAACACCGCAGAACCAATCCAGCGCCACCGCAGCCCTGAGAGAACGGTTCCAGCTGACCCTGCGGGAGTCCGACGTGCTATTGTGGATAGCCAATGGCAAGACCAACCGGGAAATAGCGCAAATTCTTGGCATGAGCCCACGCACCGTGAACAAGCATCTGGAGCAGGTATTCCGGAAGCTCGGCGTCGAAAACCGGACCTCTGCTGCAGCCAGCGCCATTCGCTTGCTGGCCACACAATAGCCGCATCCGTGCATTTCTATAATCGCTACGCCCGAATAAGCGGCAAATCATCGTCACTGCCCAACCTGCGCACTTCACGCAACAGCTCATCACCATCAGCAAGACCCAGCTGCAAAACGTTGCGGAAGCTTTGGGTGATGCGGACAGAGTACCCAAGATCGTGCATTAACGAGCTGGCTTGCAAGTTATTCAACTGGCCTTTGCGCACGTCGCTGAAGATTCGATGCCGGAAGCCGGAATCAAACTTTGCCGCTTCGCCATCAACCCAGTCCAAGCGATTGCGCCACACGTCATCCGGCACTTCCAGGCTGCTGACCTCACGCACCTGCCTTAGCACCCACAAAAGATGTCGGCGCAGCTCCATATAGTGTTCATGGGCGAGCGAGCGTTCGTCGCGCAGGTAACGTCCCAGGTTTTTCTGCAGCGCCTTTGCATCTTTCACCGCATCCACCAGCTGCAATGCAGCCACTTGGCAGGTCATCCAGAATTGCTGATGAGCCTCATCTTTGGTGGTATCCAGCCGGCTCATAAAGCCCAGCAAATCGGAATAGACCACTTTGATATGGCGGCGATACAAATCTTCAATATCCAGCCCTTCAGAATCATCCGGCCGCGCGTTCAATCGGGCTTCATCCACTTCCCGCGAGATCAGTTGCTCAACGGGCTGATACAGCGCGTGACAGATTACTTCAAGACTCAGCCGGCCAAGGTGCTGCAACTCCTGGACAACAGCCCGGGAAGCTGTGTCAACCGATGCCAGCGCCGCCTCGTTCAGATAGCGTGCATGGCTCTCTGGCAGCTCTCGCTGTTCCACAGAATTCCGTGGGCCGATAGCGGCATCCGTAATCAAAACAGCAGGCTCTGCGCGATCCGGTAAAACCCGGCGCAATCCGCGTTCCAGCTGTTTCTGCCAAGGCCAGAACAGCAGTACGCCAATCACGTTAAACAGCGTCTGGAACATGGCCAGCTGCAACAGTGTGTTATCTCCTGCGCCAAACGCGGTCATCAAAATCTGAGAGATCCAGGTAAGCGGCGACAGCAACAAAAAGGTAACGGCGCCCGTGAGTATATTGAAGAGCGCGTGCACAAGCGCCAGCCGCTGCCCGCTGCGGTTACCCCCCAGCCAGCCAATAATGGCCGTGGTAATGCTGCTACCAATATTGCCGCCAATTGCGATGGCAATACCCTGCCACAGCTCTATCTGACCGCCAGCCAATGCGGCAAGGACAAGCATGAGGGTGGCGTGACTGGACTGCAGAATCGCCGTTAATACCAGGCCGATAGCAACAAAGCTGAGCTGAACCATGAAGCTGCTGTCCATGGGGCCGGCAAGATCTATTACGCTGCCAAACTCGGTGAAACCACCTTTGATCTGGTCAATGCCCAAAAATATGAAGGCTATGCCCAGAACAATGCGACCAAAGGCTTTACCTTTCGGGGAGCTGAAACCGGCGAGTACGCCGAACACCAACAACGGCAATGCCAGCGGGCTCAGGCTGAAATCCTGACCGGCCGCCGCAAGCAGCCAGATGCCACCGCTGGTGCCCAGATTAATGCCCAGCAAAATGGAGATACCACCCGCGAGGTGAATCAGCCCGGTACTGATGAACGCGATGGTTAACAAGGACATCAAGGTAGTCGACTGCAATATCATGGTGCCGCCCACACCAAACATCAGCCCTTTGAAAGGCGTGGCTGTGCTGCGCTCAAGGAGCTGCTCCAGCCGGCTTCCCGCAAGATCCTTCAGACCTTCTTCAAGGCATTGCATGCCAAACAGAAACAAAGCCAGACCGGCACACAGCTGCAACCAGCCAGTGCTGTACCAGAAGCTTACCGACAATATCACCAGCGCAAACACTGGTAGTACAAACGATTTCATTCTAGCCATTTACGCAAAATCCGGAGTTGGCGCCATCACGGCAGCATTTCGATAACCATACCAGAAGCGGAACAAATCCAATTCACTCAATTCACGCTAGACTGGTCGGTATGAATAACCGATATGCGGTGGTAATCATTTGAAAAAGCTACTCCTGATTTGTGGCATGGCCCTGCTGATGGCGGCCGTTTTCAGCACTATAGCCCAGCCAGTTCCTATTGAGCAGAAACTGATCAACATTCAGGCCCGCGATGTGCTCGGTGATTTTCCCGGCATTGAGCAGGAGTCTGTTGAAATCCAGGCGATACTGCTGGATATGTCAGACGACCCTATGCTGCTTTTGAAAGCTCAGGCAGCGTTCATGCGCTACCCGGGCATGGCCCGAAACCTGTTCCCGCTTTACGCTGCAGAGCCGGAGTTTCAGGATATCCTGCGGCAGTATGGTGAGGACGTTCTGCCACCCATCCAGCATTTCGTAAGCCGGCCCATCAGCACGATTGCGTGGATGAACAAGGCGTCCCGACAATATCAGGCCGCCAAGCGGTTCTTTACGGGCGCACCGGAGACTTCCATTCCTGACAGCCAGTCACCAAACGAGCGTGAAGAGCTTTCGCCAGAAGAGCGAGGCTGGTACGCCGTCAACTTCATTCAAAGCGAAGGCCACGACTTCCTCGGCCAGTTTATCGTGGATAGCCAGGGGGCTACTCAGTGGATCGGCACTGAGCGGGTGCTGGAAGGTGTGAATCAGTTTTTCGCCAGTGGCATTCGTGATCTTGAGAGAAACTACCGCTCCGGCAATGAGATTACCGCCGGCGACCTCGGCTGGGCCTCAGTGGATGTCCTGATCTTTGCCAGTGCTGTAAAAGTACTCCGCGTTGGGCGTGCGGCAGCAGTCACCACCAAAGGCGCAAGCCGGGGCACTCGTTCTGCCGCGCTGGCCGCACGGGTTACACGTGGTGGAAAAATGGTTCTGAGCGGCGCCCGGTACGCCAAATGGCCCCTTATGGTCGGCGCTGGCTACCTTATTATCACCCACCCCAGCATTATCAACGATCTGCTCGCCGGTGTTGCAGACGTGCTCGGCTATCCCGTGGCGGCAGTGCAGTTTGTGGGCTGGTTGCTATTGCTGATCCCTGCGCTCTACATCGGCAGCTGGCTGTTATGGTTGCTGGCGCCAATGTTGATGGGTCTGTTACGAGCCATCAACTATCTGATTGCGATCCTGAGCGGCCGGCGGCATCGAAACTCGGGATACGGTAAGCTATGACGCAACCACGAAGCCTTAGCAACCGGACCTGCTGACAATGGCACTTCCCTGGTTTCTTGGCTGCCCGCAGTGGCAGCAATGGCGCTCGCAGGTGCCAGACGCCTTCCGCTTTCTGCTTAAGTTTCTCCACACCATCACTCACGACCGATTGCGGTCTGGCGTAGACGGCGCGGAGGCCCTGAGATTCACTGAAAAACAGCCCCAGATGGGGCTGTTTTAGATCAGCGTACCCGGCCGGCTAGCTACTTACGTGCCTTGGCGAGCCGGAACAACGCCTCGGGCGCCACCCGCTTGAGCCACAATGCAGCCATTTCCTTGCCTTTACCCACCGGGATCTCACGCTTTTTCGCGTTCAGGCCCTTGACCACCACTTCAGCGCAGTCATTCACCTCCATACCGCCGGCGATATCGTCATCCTCCTGCCCAAAGGCCTTGCCGTCACCTGCAAGCGCGTTGCGGGCAATATCCGTTCGGATAAACCCGGGCACGATGGTCGAAACATGAATGCCCTGCCCTTCCACCTCTGCACGCAGAGCATCAAAGAAGCCCATAACCGCGTGTTTGGCGGCACAGTAACCGGTACGCAGGGGCGCACCTACCTTGCCAGCCACACTGGCTGTCACAGCAATATGGCCAGCACCACGCCCAAGCATATGGGGCAATACCGCCTTGGTAAGGGCAATCTGCCCCATCACATCTACTTCCATCAGCTGGCGGTAGACCGACATATCTGTGTCCACACACAGCGAACGCTGAGACACACCGGCATTGTTGATCAACAGATCAATGTGACCAAACCGGTCGAGCACGGCCTGTACCGCACCTGGCAAGGCCTCCCAATCTGTGACATCCAGAGGCAGAACCAGAACCTGATCCGCGCCAAGGCCTTTCTCCCGGCAACGCTCAGCTACACGTTCCAGTTCGCTTTCCCGGCGGGCGGAAAGCACAAGCCGAGCGCCCTCCTGCGCGAATCGAACAGCCAGCGCCTCGCCGATGCCAGAGGAGGCGCCGGTTATCCAGATGGTTCGGTCAGACATTGCCGTTTCTCCAAAAAAGGGTTTACCAATGGGTTTGTGAGTCCAAATCTCTACCTTCCCCGAGTCTAACGAAAAGCGACGCCAATACGAATATTGATGCGCCGCTTCGCTTGATCTGAAAAGTGTCAGGAAGCGAGTATCAAACCACTCCCATGCTCTCTCTTACTGGCACTGCCCCTTCTCGAAAACACCCTCCGAGATTTCGCGGACCCAGGCGTAACCACCCGGTATGGCCCCAAGGTAATCGTCACCCCCGGTGGTGTAGTAGCCACCGCCGTAATAGGCTCGACCGGCCATGTTGTGGCTCAGATTACTGGCATTCCAGTCCTGACAGGCAACAGGATCACCACTACCGTTCCCGCCGCCATTACCGCTGCACGCAGCGGGCTCGCTGGCGAACCACTGGCCCGGATCCCCTTCATAGAGCAGCACGCTGCTCCAGCTGTCGAACGACCCACCAATATCGGCATCGTCACCGTTCGCAAGGGCACGAAGACTGTAGTTACCGCCAGCGTAGGCGCGGCCTGCGGATATATGGGCGCTGGGGGATGCTGTTGCCTGTTCACAGGTTTCAGTCGGCGCATTCGGATCCGTTACCTCGACCTGGCGCTCCGTCGTCGTCACATTGGTGTCACTGTCCGTTGCGGTGTACAAGCAAGAGTAGGTGCCTACTGCAGACGTATCGACTGAGCTGCAGTCCGCCGTTACCGTTACTGATCCGTCTTCCGCATCTTCTGCTGTAGCTCCCGGATCGGTAAACGAGGTATTCAACGCAACTGGCATGGGATTATCACCAATCAGAGTGATGACCGGAACCCCTTCGGGAGCAGTGCCATCGCGACTGTGTGCGGCGAAAAACGCCCAAATAATATCCGGATAACTGGGCCCCACTCGTACAGCCCACTTGCCGTTGCTGCCCTGCTCGCCACTAACCCAGTAGTGCCCGTGATCAGTATCCTGTGAGTTAGGCGTAGCCAACGGCCCGTCGAAATAAACGGTCTCAACCACCGACCGGGAACCACTGGTACCGTCCTGGGTGTAACGGGTACGAGTACAGCCGTAGTTATTCTGGTAGTACGGAGAACAAGCAGTAGATTCTGCGTTCGCTTCGGCAGGTGTATCAAAAGCCGGATCACCAAACGCTTTGAGGTGGGCATCACGGATGTTATCGGCAGAGGTTTTTATAACAGTGCAGTCGTTTTCATTCTGCAGCACCATCAGCGGGATGGGATAGGCGTCATCCAGCTCAGCCCCCATATCGGAGACCACTCGGGACACACTGTGAAACGTCGCACTGCCTGGACACTGGCCTGACAGGGATACCGAAGATGAGTCCTCTCCATAAGGAATACCGGCCGCAGGCGCAGCTGCCGCCCAGTATTCATTGTGTGCCACGGCGGCAACAACCGCCATCGCCCCACCGGATGACAACCCTGTGATGTAGCGCCGCTGAGAGTCAATGGCGTAGTTGTCTTCAACCGCCAACGCGATCTGGTGCAGGTCCTCCACTTCTCCGGCGCCTTGGTGGCGATGGTGCTCAAACCAGAAACCCCAGCAGTTCTGATTACGCAGCCCGTCATAACTGGTGATATAGGGAGCAACGAGAATAAAACCGTACTGATCTGCAGCCGCCTTCAGGCCCCAGTCATTCAACACATCATTGTTGGTCTGTTTACAGCCATGCAACGCCATAACCATGGGTGCAGGCGACTGGATATTATCCGGAACGTAAACCTTGTAGTCCCGGGCCCGGGACTGATTATAGGCTTGCTGTGGCAAGGTGTAGGAGTCGGTCTGGCCGGCACTGGCAGGCAGCGAGGGCAACATTAAAGCTACGGAAATCGTCAGTGCCGGCATAGCGACACGACGAATCCAGTTGAACGCAATGTTCGACATGGAATGCTCCTTCTTGAATTTATTGTTTAGCACCCAAATAAGATGAAAAAATCATGCCACATCGATAACACTTTCATTTTAAAGCAATATCATTTTTGAGTAAGATGAAGAATGACCGGGCAGCCGGACGGCGTGTCCGGGAACTGCGACAGCCGCTTTCGCAAGCTCGTTGCTCCGATGTTGCCGTCCGTGGCATCCGGTGCCAAGCTCTCAGAACGAAACGGCAAACTGCCGTAACAAGGAGAATGTCATGGGAAGCTCAAAACTCGTCGGTATCGTTTTACTCGTAGTTGGCATTGCCCTGCTCTACTTCGGTTTTCAATCAACACAGTCGGTTGGCGACCAGATAAGCGAGACGTTCACCGGGCGCTTCACGGATAACACCATGTGGTATCTCATCGGTGGTGCCGCATTGGTCGCAGCCGGCGGATTTCTAGCGCTCTTCAAAAAGTAATCATCAGAAAGGACAGCTATGACACTTCATCTCGAACTCGCTCCCCTCATAAGCTTGGGCGCAGGGATTGGCATTCTGGTGTTCCCTCGCCTGCTTAACTACATTGTTGCGGGCTACCTGATCACACTTGGTGTTCTGGGGTTGCTGGGGCATTCACTCTGACGTGTTGCAGCCAGCGATAAGGCACGGGCTCACGCTCGCTGTAGGAAATATCGCACGTGCCAGCGAGCCAATGTCCGATGTGCCCCGAATTCATCCTCGCTAGAATAATCAGCGTCAGGGATGACAAGCCAGCAAGGAACGTTGGCACAGGGATGAAGCGCTCAGGATGAGCTACAGCCTGAAGGAACAGGCGGGGGTCAGCCACGGAATCAGGGATCACAAGGAATGTGGCCCTTATCCGTGCACTATATGTCACGGATACCAAGTGATTGTCCTTTGCTTTTTACTGAACCCGCCGGAACCCGAAAACCCCGCTTCTGCTGCCTTGCGCTCTGACTCATAACCATAACGACGCAACTCAGCCTCAGGGGCAAATTAACATGAAGCACACACCTTTTTTTGCAACACTTGCACTGCTATTCAGCTTGGTAACCGGATTCGCTCATGCGCAACCGTCGGTTATCAACATCAACCTCGCAGACACAGCTACTCTTTCAAGCCTTGACGGCATCGGTAACAGCAAAGCGGAGGCGATCGTCGCTTACCGCGAAGCAAACGGTCCGTTTGAGACAACTCAGGACCTTTCCAATGTAAAAGGCATTGGAACACGCACCGTTGAGAAAAACGCCGAGCGCTTAACAGTAAAATAGGTACTGGAAGAAAACGCTCCTCTATCACTAACAGAGCGGCGGCGGCTCCGGCTGCCGCTCTTCCTTCCCAGCCCCACGTCCCACGAAAGTCTTCTGGCAACCACGCATTAGCCGCCCTATGATTACCAGACAATAATTCTAACCGGCTCGAGTGGCACGTTATGGCTGATCCCATCAAGGTTTACCCGCCAAAACCCTCCCACGTTTATTTTTACGCGACCTGTCTGATAGACATGTTCTACCCGGATGCAGGCATGGCCGGCATCCAGTTACTCGAGCGTGAAGGCATTAAGGTCAGCTTCCCGGAGGATCAGACGTGTTGCGGCCAGCCGGCTTATACGTCCGGTTATCATGACGAAGCCCGGGCAGTTGCAAAGGCCCAGCTTGACCTGTTCCCTGAAGACTGGCCCATCGTAGTGCCTTCTGGTTCCTGTGGCGGAATGATGCGCAAGCACTATCCGAGCCTGTTCAAAAATACTGCTGATGAAGAGAAAGCCGCCAATATCGCCAGTCGGACCTGGGAGCTCACAGACTTTTTGTTGAATACCTGCCACATAAAGCTGGAAGATCTGGGCGAGCCCACCACGGTCGCCATGCATACCTCCTGCTCAGCTCGCCGTGAAATGGGCGCGGCGGAAGTCGGCCCCCGGCTGATAGGGCAGCTGACAAATGTAAACCTGGTTGAGCAGGTGCGCGCTGAGGAGTGCTGCGGATTTGGCGGCACCTTTGCGGTGCGCCATCCTGAGATTTCCGGGGCCATGGTCAGCGAGAAAGTGGACACCCTTACCGATACCGGCGCCGGGACATTTGTGACAACAGACTGCGGATGTCTGATGAACATTGCAGGTTGCGCCGAGAAAAACCGAAAGCCCCTCACAGGCCAGCATATCCTGAGTTTTATCTGGGAGCGCACGAGCCCGGACAATGGAGGCAGATCATGAGCCAGACTACCTCCGAAGACCCGCACCACATAGACGTAAAAGAATTCCACCCCCGTGCCCAGGCGGCTATTGCGGATCCAAAGATACGCCAGAATTTCCGCAAAGCCATGGACGGGCTTATCGCCAAACGTAAGGATGCCTTTGAAGGCTGGGACCTGGAAGCGCTGAGAGACCTGGGCGCCAATATCCGCCTGCGAGCATTGGCAAATCTGCCAGACTTGCTCGAACAGCTCGAGAAAAAGCTTACCGAGAACGGCATCAAAGTACATTGGGCGATTGACGGCGACGACGCCTGTCGGATTGTCCGGGATATCTGTGTAGCCAGGGACGCCAAAACGGTGATCAAAGGCAAATCCATGGTGTCCGAGGAAATGGAACTGAACCATTACCTCGAAAAGCAGGGCATTGAGGCACTGGAATCAGATCTGGGCGAGTACATTGTTCAGCTTGCCGGAGAAACGCCGTCCCACATCATCATGCCCGCGATTCACAAGAATACGGGTGAAATTTCCGAGCTGATGCATGAAAAAACCGGCACCGATCTTTCCAACGATGTGGAATACCTGACCGCCAGCGCTCGCCAGCAGTTACGTGAAAAGTTCATGACTGCGGATGTAGGTGTCTCCGGCGTGAATTTTCTGGTAGCCGAAACCGGCACGCTTTGCCTGGTGGAGAATGAAGGCAACGGTCGCATGACCACCACGGTGCCACCCTGCCATATTGCCGTTACCGGCATAGAGAAAGTGGTGGGTAATCTGGAAGATGTGGCTCCGCTTCTGGCGCTATTGACCCGATCTGCCACCGGGCAGCACATCACCACCTACTTCAACATGATTTCGGGCCCGCGCAAACCAGGAGAACTCGACGGCCCCGAAGAAGTCCACCTGGTGCTAATGGATAACGGCCGCTCGTCCATTTATCAGGATGACGAACTGCTGGATACCCTGCGCTGTATTCGGTGTGGCGCCTGCATGAACCATTGCCCGGTTTATACCCGGGTGGGTGGCCACACCTATGGCACCACCTACCCAGGCCCGATCGGCAAGATTCTGATGCCCCACCTTATCGGGCTGGATGAAGGCAGGCACCTGCCCACAGCCTCAAGCCTCTGTGGTGCCTGTGGCGAGGTGTGCCCCGTCAAAATCCCGATACCGGATCTGCTGGTGCGTCTACGCCAGGAATCCGTGGATGGCGACAAACTCAATCCCGCCAAAGTACGCGGCCACGGAGCAAAACGTGGCACTCTGGAAGCGCTGGTCTGGAAAGGCTGGAGCTGGATGCATGCACGCCCAGCCGTTTATCGGTTTGGCACGGTAGTGGCAGCACGCCTGCGCAAGCTGCAACCGGGGCAACTTGGTGGCTGGACAAAATATCGTACGGCACCAAAACTGGCCGCCAAAACACTCCACGAACGCATGAAGGAGCGCGGCCAATGAATTCCCGGGACACCATTTTACAACGCCTGCGTAACCGCAGTGGCGGCGAACTGAGCGCACCGGATTGCGACTTCGCCGTATTGCAGCGGCCATCATCCTCAGTGGCTGAACGCGTTAATCAGTTTCAGAAAATCATAGAGTCGGTGCATGGAGAAGTGCACCGATGCACGCTGGAATCCTGGATAGCACAGCTTGTCGATATCCTCTCATCTCGTAGTGCCCGCAGCCTGCTCATTCCCGCTGCACACCAGATTGGCCGCGCACTGCGTGATTCCGGGCGAGAGGACCTGCCAGAACTGCTGATTTATGACGAGCCTATAGAGAGCTGGCAGCCTCACCTGTTCAACGAAGTGGATGCCAGCATTACCTCCACCCGGGGCGGTATTGCCGAAACCGGATCACTGATTCTGTGGCCAACACCAAACGAACCTCGCCTGATGAGCCTGGTGCCGCCCATCCATATTGCCGTGCTGGAAGCATCAGAACTCTACACAACATTCCACGAGGCGATGCATGCCCAAAACTGGGCGTCTGGCATGCCTACGAACGCTCTGTTAGTCTCCGGGCCATCCAAAACTGCCGACATTGAACAGACTCTGGCTTACGGTGTTCACGGCCCCAAAGAACTGATCATACTGGTTATAGAATGATTCGAGGCGCCCTGCTAATCGCCTTGGCAGCCCTGCTCTGGGCGACCACGGGGATCGTTGCAAAATTTCTGTTTACCGAGACTGAGCTGCAAGCCACCACTCTGGCCTTTCTCAGGCTGGCCGTTGCTTTGCCGTTTTTCTGGATGCTGATGCGCAGAGAACAACGGCACCTTCAAAAAAACGCCAACACAGATACGAAAGCACCTGGCAGCTCCCTGCGGCAACTGAATTTGAAATCCCTCGCGCCGCTTGCCGCGCTTGGGCTCTTCCAGGCCATTTATCAGGGCAGCTATCTGCTTGCGGTGGACCTGACCGGGGCGGGCATCGCCACGCTGATTGCCCTGTGCTTGCCACCTGTGCTGGTGGCGATACTTGCGGCTCCGCTGCTGGGAGAAAAGCCGGGGCTGCTGACCGTTATGGCGCTGGTTACCGCCGTTATCGGCACCGCCATGCTGGTTCTCAGCGATATGGACACCAGCGGCACACTGCGCCTTGCCGGCATACTCATGGCGCTTCTGGCGGCACTGGTTTACACAGGTTTCACGCTGACAAGCCGCTATAGCTCCGCCGGTACGCCGGTTTTTACCACCGCATTCATCTGCTTTTTTACCGCCGCGATTATCCTGCTACCCGTTGTAATTCTCAGCAGTGGCTTTAAAGGGATTGAAGAACTTGAGCTCCGACACTGGCTGATGGTGGCCTTTATCGGCGTTGTGCCCACCTGCATCGGCTACGTGAGCTTTTTTACCGGCATGAAAACCACACCCGCCACGCTTTCGAGCATTATCGTCACGCTGGAGCCGCTGTTTGTCGCTTTACTTGCCTGGATTTTTTTAGAGGAGATTCTGGGGCCGATTGGCATTGCCGGCGCGCTGATACTCACCGCCGCGGTGATTGTGGCCTCACGTTATGGTGGGAAATCCGGTGCCGCCCCGAAGGACGGCGCGGAAACATCGGCCTGATCAGCTGTTCTTGCGCTGTTTTTCTAGCATGTCCGGCTGCAGTATCTCTATCCAGTAGCCATCAGGATCCTTGATAAAGGCGAGACCTTGCATCTTGCCATCGTCGGGCTTCTTGACGAACTCAACGTCCAGGCTCTCAAAGCGCTCGCAGGCGGTGTAGACATCGGGCACTGCGATACCTATATGACCAAAGCCCTGCGGCTCGTCGTTGCCATTGTGATAGGCAAAGTCATTGTCATTCTCGGTGCCCCAGTTATGGGTCAGCTCCAGCATGGCTTCGCGCCCGAACGTGTAGGTGGTTCGGTGAGCGTCATCTGTTGGCACATGGCCAGCTTGCCGGTCGTCAAGGTAGCCCAGAAAGTAAAGCGTAAACTTCATTTCCGGGAAATCCAGCTTACGCACCAGCCGCATTCCCATCACCCGGGTGTAGAAGTCCATAGAGCGCTCCGGATCCTTGATGCGCAACATGGTCTGATTAAACACATAGCCTTCCGTTTCCGGAACCGGCTCTTCATGCAGGCCGGGGGCTTGGTCAAAATGCTTGGGCATGGGGTGTTCCCTTTTATTACTTTTAAAATTCAGGGTATATACCTGCGTGCGTTTATGCCGAATTTCAAGGCCCCCCATAATATGCGGGAGGTTCATAGGCTGACAGCGGGGTGTGATAAACTCACGCTCATACACTCCCCTGCCGCAGCAGAGAAGACTTCCGGCCCATCGGCTTTCAAGACCTGTTCAGAGAACCTTTATGGATTTCAAGGTGCCTAACACCCTGGCGGAGCAAATCGCCAATTACCTGGCAGAACGGATTATGACCGGGCAGATCCAGCCCGGAAAGCGCATTCAAGAAGCAACGTTGGCCGGTGAACTCAAGGTCAGCCGGGCCTCCGTAAAAGAGGCGCTGTATACCCTTGAACGTTGGCATCTGGTAGAAATCACGCCCCGCAAAGGCGCAGCGGCCTCAAAGCTGGATGCCAACCACGCGTCGGAGCTGTACGACGTTTACATGCACCTGTTGATGATGCTTGCGGCAAGGCTGTGCGAACGCTGGCAGGAGAGCGACAAGGATCGCATGCTGGCCGTGGTCGCCAGTGCTGTAGAGCAAATGAAAAAGCCCTCGGCCGATATTACGGCGGTGGTTGAGGCCAGTTTTGAGGTGATGGAGGCTTGCTGTGAGCTGGTGGGCAATGCCTATCTCACGGAGGCGCTTTCAAACTTCAAGCCCGCGGTGAGCCGCGCCTACTACCTGAGTGCGGAGCGCTATCGCCAAGATCTGGCTCAGACAAGCCAGTTTTTCACTCGCCTTCCACAGGCCGTGTTAGCAAGGGATGTAGAAAAAGCCCAAGCCGTGATCCGGGATTTTTCGGAGCACCAGAAAGCAATGATTCAACGAGCTTTGTCTTCTACATAACTGTGATTGAACTCACAGACAGATCGCTGCCTCGCGCCTATCGTAACAACATGTAACGAAACTCTATTCCCGCTGCATTGGTTACGCCGTCCCCTGCGGCAGGGGAGCTTGGATAAAGCTCCCTACCAACAAAAACAATACAGACCATGAAACCGGGGCCATCATGATTCAGCCGCACACCTGTCGTCGCCCGACAAGATCAACAGCGCTTTCACTCTGGGTGCTCGCACTCTCCCTGCCTGCGACCGCCATTGCTGAATTTCAGCCGCTGGATGACGGCACTCTCTCCGGCGTAACAGGCCAGGCCGGTGTAACAATTGAGCTGAAAACCAAAATCAATATTGATCGCCTGACCTGGACAGATGAAGGCTCGCTGAACGTGAACAACATGCGGCTTTCCGGGCACAACGATACCGTTCTGGATAATGTGAAGTTGTCCGTGGACATCGCCGGTACCGGTGAAGTGCTGGAGCACGGTTTTTCAGAGATTGCTCGCCGGGCGAATGCTGGGCTTCTCAGCACCGGTAATGCCGACGTTGCGGATGCGCTGGCGACATATTCTGTAGCGGGTGCGTTTGGCAAACAGTTCAACAGCGGCGACTTGGTTATACATCTGGGCGCAACCGATTATGGCGACCCAACCAGCCTGACCGATTACCTGCAGGCGGTGGATTTTGAGCTGGAGGTGGGGAGCATTACCGCCAGCGGTTCCGAAGGGACGGCCACGCTGTTTTCTGATGTGCTGTTGCAAGGCTATGTAGGGCCTACAGATCTGGTTATCCGTAACGCAAGCGGATCAAACCGCACACTGAGCAATGGTAACGTCGTGTCCGGGGCAGAATTGCAGCTGGATACCCACTTTGAAATCACCAATGGCAGCCTGAACTGGGATGCCGCAGATGTCATTCTGCTGTTCAACTTTGCAGCCGTGGGCGTCGAAGGCCTGCAGATTCACAACCGGCGTGGTAATGACACCCTCGGCCACTTCGGTATGGCGAGCGCCACTGCCAAACTCTCCCGGGGCACCGGGTCGGTATCCGGCAAGGAAGGCCTCTCGATTCACGACGTCGAATTCCGGGCCGACATTGATATGCCCGTGTTCAAAGTAGGCCAGGTCAGTATTGGCAGCGTTCAGTTCACAGACTTTGCCATTACAAATACCAGCTTGTTGGTTTACGGACACTAGTGTGCTGTAAACTGCCCGTCTGATTCTGACGGGCGGCCCATGACTGACAACACCGACACCAGCTACAAGCAACGCGCCTCCACACGACGGCTTATACTGTTCAGCCTGCTCTTTATCGCGCTCACAGCAGCAGGGCTGTACGCCGTATACGATCAGTTCGCAGGGCGCAGCATCAGCTTTGATACCCGGCTGATTGCACCACAAACCCTTGCGGCAGTTGTTGCTCTGCTGCTGATATATTTCATTTCCGACGGTTTACGCTTGCACTTCACTCTACGGGCACTTGGGCACCGGCTGTCTTTTCCCGTTATATTTCGCTTGGTCTTTATCAACCTGTTCTTCTCCAACGTTACGCCTATGGCAACCGGCGGCGGATTCGCGCAGATCTGGTATCTGCATCGCCATGGGATTCCGGTGGGCAGAGCCACGGCTGCCACCACCATCAGAACCGTGTTGGCTGTGCTGTTCATCTTCTCCCTGACGCCGGTTTTCCTGCTGACACTGGACGCGTTTGACGGCCAGGCCATCACAGGCGAACTGGGCTTCGCACTGGCTATTTTTATTCTGCTGTATCTGGGTTTTTTCATTATTCTGCTGTTCCGTACTCGCTGGCTCATCGGGCCGCTCAGCGGCCTGCTCAGAGCTCTTAACCGTTGGCACCTCATAAGCGATACCCGCCATCAGCGTTGGCAGTTCAAGGCGCGGCGGGAGATGCTGCGTTTCTCGCACAGTTTCAGTGATTACTTGCGTGGCAGACCGCTGTTTGTGGCGTTGTCGATCCTTTTCACCGCAGTATTCCTTCTCAGTCTGTTCAGCTTTCCCGCCCTGCTGATTTATAGCCTGGGTTACGATGTTGATTACCTGGTATCAATGGGGCTGCTGGTTGTGACAACGTTTATTATGTATTTCTCACCAACACCCGGTGCTTCCGGCATTTCAGAGGGGGTCTTCGGTAGCTTCTTCAGCGATATCCTTTCAGGCAACCATCTGATTCTGGTTATTGTGAGCTGGCGCCTGATCACCATCTATCTGGGCATGATCATCGGCCTGATTGTGTTGCAAAGGGAACTGATTAAAAGCCGCAGGACACCCGGATGATCTTCCGAAACCCGTTAAAGCTGCTGTTCTATCTCTGCCTTCTGGTCGTGATACTGCTGGTGGGCTACAAGGGCTACCTGAACTTTTTCATGAAAGACTTCGCGGGGGTGCATACCGAGCAGGTTGAGCGGATTCATCGCGATATATCCGCCACCGAACCGTTCAGTTTCGCCGTGGTTGGCAACATCAACAATTCCGTCGGTATTTTCGAAGAGCGCATTATTCCGGAGCTCAATGCCTCGGGAATGGACTTTCTGGTCTCCGCCGGCAATGCCGTCAGTGGCGGGGGTGAGGACAAATACCGTGCTCTTTATGGAAGCCTCAGCCACCTCCACATTCCGTACCTGCTCACATTTGGCGCCCACGAATATGAGGACTTCGGCAGCTTCCGTTTTTATGACCACTTCGGGCCTCACTTCTACAGCATTCAGGCCGGCAGCAGTCGGCTGATTTTTCTGGACAGCACCGGGAAAACCCCCTGGCAGTGGCAGATCCGATGGTTGGATGAATTGCTTAGCCAGGACACTTCGAAAGCCAGAATTCTGTTTATCGGGCACCCTCCTCTTGAGCCGGTTGAAGATGCACTTTTCGACCAGCCGGAAGATTATCTTGCCCCATCCGAATTCCGGAGTGCACTGCTGGATACTGTCAAAAAGCACAAGATAGACTTGGTATTCTCTTCAAATCTCTCGCTGTACTCCGAGACGCAACTCGGTGACACACTCTTCATTACCACCGGCGGTGCCGGCGGACTGATACTGAACGACGACACCAGCTTCTATCATTACGTACGGGTGAACATCGGTCCTGAAGGTGAGATCAGCCACACACTTCAAAAACTCGAAGTCGGCCAGCACCCGGTTCTGAAACGCCTCGAAAGCCTATGGTTCTTCGTTTATTCATTATTCTATACCGGCTACGTCAATTTTCTTCTGATCGTGGCCATCTTTGCAGCCATCACCATCAAGCTTTACGCCCTCATTTTTGTCGGCAGGGATTACTACCCTGATTACAATCTTGACCCGACTCCGTGGCTGGCGAAGCCGCTAAGAGTGGCCATGTTCACCAACAACTACCTGCCATTTATAGGCGGCGTGCCCATCTCCATTGCACGGCTTCGGCGTGGCCTGGAGAACCTTGGAGACAAACTGCTGATTGTGGCACCCCGTTACAAGGATCAGCCAGAGCTTGAAGAACATGTGCTCCGGGTTCCTTCCCTGCTTGCCATGGGCGAGAAGCGCGAGTTCCGGCTGGCCAACATCTTTCTTGGCCGTATCCGCAAACGGGTGCGGGCTTTTCATCCGGACATCATTCATCTGCACCACCCATTCTGGCTGGGTTCACTCGGGCTGTTCATGGCACGCCGGCTCAAAGTGCCTGCCATCTACACTTATCACACCAGGCTAGAGCATTATGCTCATTTTGTACCGCTGCCAGGCCTGATCTTCCGTAATCTTATCTCCCATGCGCTGATCAAACGCTTCGCCAACAAATGCGATGGCGTTATCGTGCCGACCTACTCAACCGAGGAATACCTCCGGATGATCGGCGTAAAAACACCCACCTTTGTGCAGCCCACGGGAATTGAATACAAACGTTTTCAGGCGGTAACGGACGGTGAAATCTCAGAGCTTCGCAAGACTCTGAAACTGAACGACGAGATTGTTTTTATCAGCGTGTCGCGGCTGTCGAACGAGAAAAATATCGACTTCATGATCGAAGCAATCAGTGCGCTGCGGCAGGAAACGAGCAAGCCCTTTCACTTCCTGATGATCGGCGACGGCCACCAGAACGACCGCCTTCAACACAGGATTCAAGAGCTTGGTCTGGAAACCCATATCTCTCTTGTGGGTGCGATACCGCCAGAAGACATTGCTGTCTGGTACCGCCTGGGCGACGCTTTTCTGTTCGCGTCCAAATCCGAAACCCAGGGCATGGTCATTCTGGAAGCCATGGCTGCTGGCCTACCTGTGGTTGCCGTGCGTTCCAGCGGCATTGACGATGTTGTCCGCCAGGGGTTCAACGGTTTCAAAACCCCGGAAAGACAGGACCAGTGGTGCGCGCAGGTAAAGCGCTTGCTGGAGGACGATGAACTGCGGAACACGCTTTCCAGGCAGGCTCTGGCATTTGCCAAAGATTTTTCAGTTGAACAGTTTGCCACTGATGTTCGGGAGATTTACGCTACTACTCTGGCGCTCAGCGATAAAAAGCTGAAAAAACGGAGAGAAACCTGAGCGGTGCTATCCAATGTCAGAGCCATCCCAATAGCAGAAGCCCCGGTTCAGAAACCGTAAAGCAATGCGATGGAGGTCTCTGTATCTGTGGAATCGGAGCCGGCAGGCGCATCGGATACATGCTTCACACGGTAGGCCAGCTTCATGGAAAGGTTGCCGACAACATTGGCCTTAAGAGCGGTCTCTGACTGGCTGATCACGTTGTTCTCATCCAATCCGATTTCCGTGCTCAGCTTCTGACGAAACAGTGCGTTTTCAGAAAGCGCATAATCGAACTGAGCCGCCAGCCGTGCGATCGGTTCTTTCTCGACGTCTTCACCATCGGAATTCACGACTTCCAGCTTGTTATAGCGATAACCGGCACCCGCCGAAAGATCAAGAAATGAGCGTTTTCCCCGCTGCCAGACCCGGTTTCCGTAACCGGTGGTAGCAGTGGATTCAAAATCGTATCCAGAAAAACGATCCTTATCGTAAGTGCCACGCAGGAACCAGTACTGGCTCTCATCAAACTTGTAGTTGGTTTCAAGGGAGGATTTATATCTCTCCGCTGTGGTTTCATCCTCAGCTTCAGAGTAGTTGGAACTAAACTCTGCAATGTTGCGCCAGTCTATCACCTCATGAATCAGCCCAAGACGCCCGTTGACATTGGTTTCTTCGGTGTTGCCGGAGGTCATAAGCACACCGAGTTCCGCCTCGCCTTCCCAGGCTTTTGCAGACTGGCCGTAAGCCAGTGGTGCGACCGAAATGGCAATAATGGCAACGGATGCCTTAAAACTCATGAAAACTCCTTGATCGCTGTTTCAAGCGTATTAATACATGTTAACGAGCGCTAGCGTTCCGATGCTCACCTTTCAGGCTTTTTTCGGCATGGCGCTCACGTTCTGACTTCTTGCGCGCTTTGCGTTCTGCAATGTTACGGGCCACCTCACCGCCCACATGAGACTCTCCACGAGCCTCCGCCAGGCGCATCTGGCGTTCACGCTCGGCAAAGCGTGCCTTCTGTTCTTCGCTCAGCGAGTTAATACACCGGTGGCAGCTAACTCCCGGCTGATACTCGGGGCGCTGTTTCTCAGCCTCGGTAATCGGGCGACGACAGGCATGGCACTGGTCGTAACCGCCACGCTCCAAACGATGATTGACCGTAACCCGGTCGTCAAATACAAAACATTCACCTTTCCAGAGACTTTGGTCTTCCGGAACCTCTTCCAGGTATTTCAGGATGCCGCCCTTGAGGTGATAAACCTCCTCAAAACCCTGCTCCTTCAGGTACGCCGTGGACTTTTCGCAACGAATGCCACCGGTACAGAACATGGCAATTTTTTTATGTTTCGCCGGGTCAAGGTTCTGCTTCACATAGTCCGGAAACTCTCGAAAAGTATCCGTGGCAGGATTAACAGCGTGCGTGAAGGTACCAATTTCCACTTCGTACTGATTGCGGGTATCGACAAGCAGAACGCCCGGATCCGAAATCAAATCGTTCCACTCTTTCGGCTCTACGTACGTGCCCACAATGCGCTTCGGATCTATGCCATCAACGCCCATGGTGACGATCTCTTTCTTGAGCTTCACCTTGGTGCGTTTGAACGGCTGGGTATCTACGAACGATTCCTTGTAATCAATACCATTAAAGCGCTCATCGCTGGTCAGCCAACCCTGCACCGCATCAATACCGCAGCGGCTTCCGGCAATCGTGCCGTTAATACCTTCCCGGGCCAGTAACAGAGTGCCGTGTACACCGTTGGCCAGCATGATATCCAGCAATGGCTGACGAAGGGTTTTGTAATCATTCAGAACGGCGAACTTATAAAGTGCGCAGACAACAACGTTGTTGCTCATAAGGGGTCTCCTGCGGGCCGGATCGTAAATCCGGAGCATGGGTTTGGTTATCTGGAAGGTGTAAGCCAGAGAGGGCGCAGATTTTAACCCACTCTGGCTTATGTTCAAGTCAGGGCTGACCGAGGCCAGAAACACAGGTTTATTTGCCCGCTTTGGAAAGCTCCCGCTCTACAATGGCCGAAAGCTGACCCCAGCCCGGGCGGGTAAGGCGGATGTTGTCCACCAGCACCGTTGGCGTGCTGGTCACTTGCAACTGCATGGCAACACGACGGCTTTCTTCAACGGCTTCCCGGTGCAGTTCGCTCGTCATACAAAGGCGAAAGCGGCGCTCTTCCAGGCCCATATCGTTGCCATAACGCGTAAAGGTGGCAACAGGGTCGTTCGAACCACTCCATTCAGACTGCGAGCCATAGAGGCGTTCGTGCATTTCCCAGTAGGCACCCTGGTCTCCGGCACAGCGGGCAGCCTGGGCTGCGGGGAATGCGTTCTGATGCTGTCGCAACGGCAGGTCAAAATACACAAACCGAACTTGACCTGCCTCCACATATTCCTGTTTCAGGCGCTTGCTGGCGTCGGCGAACAGACCGCAGGCCGGGCACTGGAAATCCGCAAACTCCCGCACAACAACCGGCGCGTCTTCAGCACCCACAGAAACCCCATACTGATCCAGTTGCGCCGGGAAGGTTTCTGCATTAGGCGCGGCAACCGGCAGCTCATCCGACGTTGATTTGGGCGCTGCGGTAAGGAAAAAAACACCCAGAACAACGGCGGCCAGAACCAGCACACTCACTCCGATAACCAGAGGCTTCCGCGAGTTGGCTTTCCGGGGCGGCGGTGCTCCGGTTTGATTGCGACGTTTTGCTTCACCCATTTTTGACTCCTTATTGTTTTGCAGAGATAAACCGATATTTGTTAGCAGGCGAACATTCCCACAATCACTCAGGCAGGCTAAGATCCTTTATTTCCTACAAAAGTTCCAATACAAATTAAGGAGACCTCATGCCGCTTCCTGCTTTTCGCAAGGATTCTCTCAACCTGCCCCTCATCGCAGCCCCCATGTTTCTGATCTCCGGCCCTGAGTTGGCGCTCGCGTGCTGCCGTGAAGGCATAGTCGGCAGTTTTCCGGCTCTGAACCAGCGCACCAGCGAACGTTTTGAAGAGTGGCTGGTTCAGATGACTGAGGGGCTCGGGAAGCTGAAAGACGAGAACCCACAAGCCACCATCGCACCCTATGCTGTCAACCTGATAGTGCATCGCACTAACCCACGCTGGCAGGCCGACCTGGAACTGTGCGTAAAGCACCAAGTGCCCATCATCATCACATCACTGGGCGCTGCAAGCCAGGTGGTCGAAGCCGCGCACAGCTATGGTGGCGTGGTATACCATGATGTAACCAACCAGAAGCACGCACGCAAAGCGGCCGAGGCCGGCGTAGACGGCATTATTGCGGTTGCAGCCGGCGCCGGTGGCCATGCGGGCACTACGAACCCTTTTGTTCTGGTTCACGAAATCCGCGAAGTGTTTGATGGCACTATTTTACTGGCCGGCGGGCTCTCCCACGGTGAAGACATTCTGGCCGCACAGGCTCTTGGCGCAGACCTGGCATACATGGGAACACGCTTCATCAACACCACAGAATCCCGGGCGGAAGATGCTTATCGCAACATGATTATTGAATCTGTATCCGGCGATATCATCCACACCCCGGCGGTTTCTGGCATACCTGCCAGCTTCATGCGGCAAAGTCTGGAGGCTGCAGGCTTCCCTATGGACAAGCTGAACCAGGCCGGCGAGATCAACTACGGTGAAAAGCTCAAGCCGGTGGATGACGAAGCCAAGGCTTGGAAGACCGTGTGGTCAGCAGGCCAAGGTGTGAGTCAGATTAACGATGTGGTCAGCGTTGAGGTTTTGGTATCAAGGTTGAAGCAGGAGTATCAGGACGCACGGGCGCGGCTGTGTAATTAAGCAAACGAGGCAGCCCCGGCCACTGGGCACCCGGTTCCGTCACATACGGAACTGGGATGCTTTTGTCTGAAGCGCTGCAAGCAATTCACTGATTTTCAGGCTGGCATTATCAGAACGCTGGATGGCTTCAACGGTCGTCTCCGATGAGCGCGCAATGCCCTCAATGCTGACACTGACCTTCTCCGCATTCCGGCCCTCCTGCTCCGCTACCGATGAAATGCTCAGAGCACGCTCCTGCAAACTGCTGAGCAGCTGATTGATCTGATCGAAGTGTTCATCAGCGCGACGGAACTCTGCGGAAGATTCTGTAACCTGCTTCGATACCTCGCCGATCACCGATACGGCCTCCTTGCTGCCCTTTTGCAACCCCAAAATGATGGTTTCAATTTCTGTTGTGGATTTCTGGGTTCGGCTGGCCAAAGTTCTCACTTCATCAGCAACAACGGCAAAACCCCGGCCCGACTCACCGGCCCTGGCGGCTTCAATGGCTGCGTTAAGGGCCAGAAGGTTGGTCTGCTCCGCAATGGCCCCGATAACCGAAAGTACCTTGGTGATTTGTGTGCTTTGTTTGTCTAATGCACTGACCGCTTCCACTGCCTTTTGCACGTTTAATACAACATCATCAAGACGCTTGAGCACGTCCCGGGAAATGCTCGCCGTCGCCTCGCTCTCATCACTGACACTGCGTACAGCGCCGGCAACTTCCTGAATGTTATCGGCAACGCCCGCAATGCTATGGGACATAGCCGCCATGGTTTCGGATACCTCCGCCACTTCCTGCTGCTGGGCACTCACGGCCGCAACCGCATCGCGGCTGATCTCCCCTTGCGTCTGAGCCTGTCCGACGGCGGACTCTGCAGAACTTTTAACGTCGGTCACCAGCTCCTGGATGCGGGCGATGAACTGGTTAACACCCCGAGCCATCTCGGTCAGTTCATCATTGCCCTTCAGGTTCACACGGCGAGTCAGATCAGCTTCACCCTCCGCAATACCGCGAATTGCCGAGTTCAATCGCAGAACCCGGGGCAATACCCCACCTCCGAGAACTGCAGCGACCAGAATCAGAAGAATAACCATGGAGCCCACAGCAACCAATGTGAGGCTCGACGACAGCCTCGATGCCTCCAGGCGAAGTGCATTCACCGTCTCGCTGATGCGCGACTGCGTGTCTGCCCCCATATCCGCCAGCTGCTGCTGAAGCCGCTGATTGACCTGCTCGGTTTCGGCTTCGAGCGTCTGCCGTGAAGTATCGATACTGCCAACCAGAGTGGCGCTGAATTCCTCTTTCAATTGGGCGAGGTCGCGATTTATACCCTCCAGTGACAACCCGAGTTTCAACTGCCCGATAGCCGAGCCCTTAGGCTTTATGTCTGCAGTGATAATGACAATGTTCGGATCACGACTTGCCGCTTCCAGCACGCGGCCTGCAGCTCCCCGACCCTCACCCTGCTCCATCAGCCTGCGTACACGTTCATCGGTACGGTCAACATAGCGGGTCATGCGCTCACCATACTGGTCGAAATAAACAGCAAAGAGCACCGATTCCCTAGCGTCTGCCAGCTCCACAAGATGGGTCAGCCGCGGAATATCCCTGTCCCAGATCAGCGGCGCGGCAACGGCAGCCAACACGTCCGCCAGCCCCTGCGCTTCCGCCATAACGGCATTTCGCACATTCTCCGCCACCCGCTCCTGCTGGTCGCTTTGCTGACGCGTAAGCTCGTCGGCCAACTGGCCAACGCTCTCCTCGCGCATAGTCTGCAAGCGCAGGCGAACATCGTCCCGGGTGTTTTCGAAGGATTCGCTGAGCTGATCACTGCTCGCCTCAAGCGCTGAACCGGCGGTACTTACCAGACGCTCAACCTGGTCTGAAATCAGCCACTGGCTGATAACGACCTGCGCCATGCCCGCAACAATCAGAACGATAAAAACTGGCCGAAACAGCCTGCTTGAAATCAGACTTTTCAGGAAACGAGAGGCCATAAGAACTCCGTCAACATGTTTATTCCGGCATCCAGAGTACTTGTTTTTACCCATTGAGATGCTTCAAACCCTAGTTGTAGCAAAACAAGCGGGAAAGAGGGACTTCTTTATGTAGGGTTTTGTTGCGGATCTTTAAAAAAGGCGAGATGAGGGAGATTGCCCCGACTTTGTTCGCGCCAAGTGTAAGGCTGCCTGCGCTTTCGTCTACCGCGTCAACAGAATCTGCCACTTCAGCATCGCCATCTCGAGCTTCAAGGGTAATATCATCTAACTCTTTACTATCTGCAATCTGGATCGTCAGCCCATTAAGCTCGGATGTTTTATCAGTCGCGTTGCAATTTGAAGAAACCGGGCCGCCACTCAGAGTCCTCCGGGGATACTGATGTCAGGTTTCATCGTTATGTCGTCTGCCTGCACTTCGTCCAGCCCTGTGATTCTGGCGTCTGACCCTGGGCGTTTGCTCAAATCCGGGCACATCCTGCTCATAGGTACTTCGCCTGAGCAGCACATGGCCACTGTCGAGTTGCTCAACAACGCCTTTGCGAAGCAACTCGTTGAGAACCACGGAAGGGGCAAAATCCGGATTAACAGCCAGCACGAGTTGGCTGAAGGAGGGTTCACTCTGATTGTTCACCGCCAACAGAACCGGATGTTGATTCTCATCAAGAAAGGCCACAGCACTGATCCAATGGCTGACAACCTCACGGCCGGGAGCAGACAATATGGTGCTTGCAAGTTCGGTAGGTTCCCAGCGACGAACAAAGCCGGGCTGGTTGGAGGACGTCATGATGCTTTTTCTCTCTTGGACCCGAGCAGGGGGAATTCGCCAAAAGGTGTCTCCTCAAAATAGAAAACACTGACGCCTGCTCTGAACGAGTCGTGCGGTGAGCCTACAGCATTATTTTCTGGGATTGTATTCCCATTTTTGTCAGTGGACCAGACGTTCTGTGTTACCAGTCAGGTTTACATCACTGGTAGTAGCAACCAGAACTTCACCGCTCTGTTACTTGCATTGAATAAAGCCGGCCAATTCTCCATCGCCCTCGCCATCAGAGCCACAGGAGCCCGTCACCTTCAGGATCATCCCTTTTTCAAACTGAGACTCCCGCTCAATTGATTTATGAACTTTCAGACAGAACTAACGTAGAGTTCTGAACACAAATGTAAAACGAGACGAAAAAATGTTGGGATTTTTGAAGAGTGATCCGAGGAAAAAGCTGCAGAAGGCTTACGAAGACAAGCTGGAAAAAGCGCTGCATGCGCAGCGCAATGGAGATTTAAGGAGCCACGGAACCCTGATGGAAGAGGCAGAAAAGATCTACGCCGAGATCAAAGCACTCGACGAAAAGGGGTAGAGCGGGGACTGCTAATGAAGGCAACCCGCCGGGGTTACCATTCGCCCGTCAATTGCTGAAGTTGCCGGCTCAGACGGTCTACTTCCTTGCGCATATCCTGAACTTCATCCAAGAGTTCCAGAGACATGGCCAGACCCGGCAGGTTCATTTTCAGGTCTCGCTGCAAACGCCTGGCCTTGTGCAGTCGCGCCAGTGCCGCCACATCGAACAGCCACTGGCGAGCCTCGGCTACCGGTTCTACAGGCGTAATAATGCCGTAACTCACCAGTTTGATCACAAACTCCGCGTGGCACTCTCCCCGCTCGCACACTTCGTGAAGGGTGAAAGTGCTGCCATCGGAGTCCATCACTTCAACGGTCAGAATACTGTTTTTATCACTCATCCTTTACTCTCCCCTTCACAGATGGAGCTTGCTGCGTGGATCGAACGCTTTCTCAGCCTCGGCAAGCTGCTCGTAGAGCTTCTCCGCTTCTGCGGAATGCTGCTCCGGCATCACGATCTGAATGATAACCATCTGATCACCGGGATGCTTGCCCGGCAGCCCTTTGCCTTTGAGACGGAGCTTGCGACCCGAAGAGGTTCCTTTGGGCACTTTCACATTCACCTTTGAGTCGACTGTCGGCACAGTGATTGTTGCACCCAGCGCGGCTTCCCATGGTGCCACCGGAACGGTAACAACAACATCCCGACCTTCGATACTGAACAGCGGGTGCCGCGCCAGTTCCACCTCAATCAGTAGGTCGCCCGGCGCGCCACCGCCAATACCAGGGGAGCCCTGGCCTTTCAGGCGCAGGTGCTGCCCCTCGCGCATACCGACCGGGATTTTTACTTTCAGTGTTTTTTGGCGCGCAACGATGCGGCCCTGTTCATCGGCCTCGTGCACTGTGAAGGAAACCTGCTTCTCACATCCGTTGAACACTTCCTCCAGAAACAGCGGCAGCCGGGCACGGACATCTTCACCGCGCATACGCACGTTCTGACGGAAACCACCGCCAGCGCCTCGACCAGCACCCTGGCCACCACCGAACATCTGCTCAAAAAAGTCGCTGAACTGGCTGGAATCCGCATCGGTGTAACCGCCGCGGCCAAATCCTGATTCGCTCTGCCAACCGGGAGGCGGCTGGAAAGAGCCGTCTGCCTGCGCGCCGTATTTACGCAATTGATCGTACTCGCCACGCTTTTCAGGATCTTTCAGTACTTCGTAAGCCTCGCCAAGATCTTTGAATTTCTCGTCAGCGTTATCTTCTTTACTGACGTCCGGATGATACTTCCGGGCCAGCTTCCGGTAGGATTTTTTGATCTCCTCGGGGGAGGCAGACTCACTCACACCGAGCACGGCGTAATAGTCTTTGAAGTCCATTGAACTCCTCACATCTGATGAAAGATTCTTATCTGGTTACACATCATTGGCGCGAATGGGAAAATTGCAAGCTCCGCCCGGCACTTCCGAAGATGTAGTAACCTTACCCTAAAACCAAAGCAGAGAAAGGATGTCATGTCTGAAAAGCCGTCCAAACCCGTATCCGCATCCGCCATTGAGAAACACGTTTACAAAGTCTTTCCCAATGACATGAACACCCACGACACCGTATTCGGCGGCATGATCATGGCGAAATGCGATCGCCTGGCACTGGTGGTTGCCGAGCGCCACTCGGCTCATATTTGCGTTACCGCCGCGGTTGATTCCATTCATTTTCGTGCCCCCGCCAAGGGCAACGATACCTTGCTGTTCAGCTTGTCACTGAATCGCAGCTGGGGATCCTCTATGGAGATTGGCGCCCGCGTTGAAGCCGAGAACAGTTACACCGGAGAAACCCGCCATATCCTCTCCGCCTTCTTCACATTCGTAGCTCTGGACGCGAACGACAAGCCCGCAGATGTTCCCGCAGTCATTCCAGAAGGGAGGGAACAGAAACGACGCTTTGAGAACGCAAAAATCCGCAGAGAGGGGCGACTGAAGACACGAGCCCAGCTGGCGAAAGTGGCGGATAACGAAGGCGCTTAACCGGACTGAGATTCTGTAAAGCGGCAAGCTATGGTAGGGGCTCGCAGGTTCAAACCTCACCTACCAACCTTATCAGATGAATACTTAGGAGCACTCCATGATCTGGACTGTCTATCTCTCTGGTGCGATCACCAGTCTTCCAAAGTAAACGGCATTCGCACCAAGACGCTGCTGGAGCAGTGCGACCTGGCGGTGATCCGCTTCGGTGATAAATACAAGCAGTGGAACGCGGCCTTTGATGCCGGCTTTTGTGCCGCTATGGGGTGGGCTCAGACTCCCGAGCAAGTGGTTGAGATTCTGAAGTACGTTACGACAGCACAGTAAAATCTGGAGCATCTGGCGAAGAGCCGAACCAATGGCTATTTCGCCAGATGCCCTACGTAAGCTGCAACAAAAGCAGTTTCCTGAAACGCCTTCAACCCGGTCTCAGCAAAGGGAATAGGTAACGGGTTTGCTGCCAACGTGGATTTGATGAGCGCAGGCTGGAGCAGACTAACTTCGACAGCCGTCCCTGACATCAACTGAATAGCCGCCTCCAGCTTGAAGCTGATCGCACCCCCTGCAAACTTGCCTTTGGGCATACGCTCTTTGATTGCGACTTTCTTTACGCCGTGCTCCGCTACAAACTCCGCAAAAGACGCCTGAAACTGCTGCAGGTCTTCGCGCGTGTGATTTTTCTTCAGCGACAGTTTGCGTACCTTGCTCTCCGGCAGGGTGAACTGCCCCATATCCAGGTTCAGCAAACACATCACGGCATCGCTACCGCTCAGTTCAACACCACAAATAAGCATAGGCACGCCTCTAGGCACAGCACTTCTTGAACTTGAGACCACTGCCACAACTGCAGGGATCATTTCGGGAAGGCCTTTTGGCCTGTTTGACGGTGGCACCTCTATTCAGAACGACTGTGAGCTCTGCAATGGATTCGACTGCACCCTCGCGGGTATCGAGTGTGATATCCGCATGCAACTGAGCTTCTGCTACCAGAGCTTCAACCTCTTGCTTGCGAGCCTCACTGGTCACCACAAGCTTCAGCGGGTATTTTTTGCTGCCGCTTTTTTGACTGGCATTGGTCTGAAAGCCGCCATGGGCCGTGTGGTGCTGGCGCGCATCCTGCCGGCCTTTGAAGAAAAACTTGTCTGACATGCTGAAATCCGGGAAGAAAAGGAGCGCTCACAATAACATTGCCTACCGCCTCGAGGCGATCAGCAAAAACACAGGGTAATCCCCGGGATCTTCGGTATGGAAGGAGCCGTCTTCCTTGTCCAGATCGGCTATGGCAATAAAGCCCTCCGGATTCACCATCTCATGGAAGCGGCGGAACATGGCGCCAATGTCCCGCACGTGGTGCGCAATTCGCTCCGCCCTAAACCAGCCTGACTGAGAGTTCACGCGCGCCCGAAGCACCACTGCGCGATTACCGCCTCTTTTGATATAAGAAAAGACGATCATAGCCGCCAACGCATGGGGTGACTGGTTTTCAGCACCCCGTCCGTATCCCAGTCATCCCATCCTGTAAACGGAATGGGGCATTCCCTCTCCAACCCTGATAGCCGGGAGGCCCAGGCCCTCTTCGCCGTTTCCAGATGATTCTTGAATGCACCCTCCTCCTGATAGGCGATGCCGCCGCCCTGAACTCCATAACTCACCTGGGGTGCCAGAACATCGTACCCAACGTAATACAGCGACGACTGGATCGGCCACAGCCACTCTACCATGTTGCCGGCACGCCCAAACGGCATAAATGCAGGTTCCGGCGAACCGGTAGTGACGGAACAAATAGCTCGCTTGCCTCGAAAATATCCGTGGTTGTAGCGCATACGCCCAGAGTAAAGCCCCCCGTATACCAGCACCCTATCAAACCAGCCTTTGAGTATCGCCGGCTGGGCATGCCACCAAAGGGGAAACTGGAAGATCACAAGATCTGCCCATTCCAGCCGGGCAATTTCCCGCTGTACATCCTTGGGCAATGAATTGCTCTCATGATGAGCCCGCTGCTCAGTCAGTGGTGCAAAATACTTGCGGTTCACTCTCCGCGTATACCAGGACGCCCGCTCAACCGGATCAAAACCTTCCCCGTAAAGATCATCTATCTCAACCTCATGGCCAGCATATTTCATTTCCTCGGCGGCCAGGTCGACCAGCCCGCCGTTGAATGACGTTCGTTCTGGGTGAGCCAGCAATATAAGCACCTTCATACAACAACACCTCTTTCCATATGCCTGGTGACAGGCTAGCGTGTTCATAAAGGAACAAACATTCCGAAAATTTGAGATTTTGATTTGCATGAATGAACAGTCGATTCGTTGGAATGACCTCCAGATTGTGCTTGCGATCGCAGAGACTGGTTCTCTGTCAGGTGCAGGGCGACGCCTGAATGTGAGCCATGCCACCATCTTTCGGCGCTTGACGAATATGGAACAAAGGCTTGGTGTAAGCCTCTTCAACAGGACACGCAGCGGCTACACCCAAACCATGGCGGGCGAAGATCTGGTGTCTTCTGCCGCCCGCATTCAGGCGGAAGTACTGAGCGCCGAACGACGCATTGCTGGACAAGATCTAAAGCTAACCGGCACCATACGCGTTACCACCACCGATACTTTGTTTTCGGGCATTCTGGCCAATATCTTCGCGAATTTTCGAACAAAACATCCAGAAATCGAGTTGGAAGTCGTCATTTCTAACCAACTTCATAGCCTCTCCAAGCGTGAAGCCGATATTGCCATACGCCCCACCCGCACCCCACCGGAAACACTCATTGGCCGGCGGGCTGGAGATATTACCCAAGCCGTCTACGGCCAGCGTGAACAATGGCAAACCACGCACTGCCCCATGCCAGTCAAAAACCTTTCAACACAATCGTGGATAGGGCCGGACACACACATGGGCGATGCTACTCTGGAAAAATGGATGGCCGAAGATGGCCGCGGTAATCATTGCCACTACCGAGTAGATTCCATGTTGGGAATGCAAAGAGCGGCGCGTGAGGGCTCAGGGATCACCGTACTACCCTGTTACATCGGGGATACCGACAGGCAGCTCAAACGGCTTTGCGAACCGGTTCCGGAATTGACTACCCAACTCTGGCTGCTGACTCATCCGGACCTGCGGCGGGTAACGCGAATCCGCACCTTTCTCTCGGAGATCGGAGAAAGCCTGCGTCAGAGCTCTGACAAAAATGCGGAGACAGGGTGAACCTACTCCCCTCGCTAATCTTGAAAACCATGCTGTCCTGGTTTTCCGATTTGAACAACTGGCATTATGCTAAGCAGGCAGAATAATTTGACGGCGAAGGAGTCAAAATGACCGACCACATGCCAGACGACTTATCCGCAGCCGGTCGCGACTTGCGCGCCTATACCGATGAGCTGCGCCCCAAACATCCGTTGGTCAGAAATGCTGCGGGCGAATGGGTGCTACTCAGGCATGCCGACGTCCTTGCCGCAGCTCTGGATCACGACCGCTTCTCCAGCCAGGTTTCTCGCTACCTGCAAGTGCCCAATGGGTTGAACGGAGAGAAACACACGCGATTCCGGGAAGTTATCGATCGCTACCTCAGCCACGATGCCCTGGAGCCGTTCATACCCGTCTTCAAACACGTTGCAGCTCAACTGGTGGCGGAATTGCCCAGAGGTGTGGTGCTGGATGGAGTGAGCGACATCGGCGCCGTGTTCGCAGTACGTGCCCAGTGTGCATGGCTGGGCTGGCCAGCCGAACTGGAACCACAGCTGTTGGCCTGGATAAAGGAAAACCACGCTGCCACCCGCTCCGGCGACCGCATCTGGACGGCAAAAGTGGCCGAACAGTTCGATGAGATCATCCGCTCAGTCATACAGCCAAGGCGCGCAGCTGGCGACAAAGCACCCGACGACGTCACCACAAGACTATGCCGCGAGACAATAAATGGGCGCCAGTTGACGGAGCTGGAGCTGGTTTCCATCCTGCGCAACTGGACTGGCGGCGACTTGGGTTCCATTGCGCTGTGTGTTGGTGTGCTCCTGGCCCATATAGCTCAGCAGCCTGGCCTTGCGGAGCAGATAAGCTCGGCCCCGGATAATGAAGTGGAAGCGATCATTGATGAGGTGTTGCGCCTGGACGACCCTTTTGTTTCCAATCGCCGCGTCACCACCTGCCCCGTTCGGATCGGCGGCAGGGAAATCCCGAGTGGTGCCAGGGTTAAACTGAACTGGACATCCGCTAACCGCGACGAAGCAGTCTTCGACAACAACCGGTTCGATCCCGAAGGCAGCGCGGCAGAAAATCTTGTGTACGGAATTGGAAAGCACGTTTGCCCGGGCCGACTGTTGGCCACCTGGGAACTGCGCATCGCGCTACAGACCTTGCTGTCCTCGGTACAGACCATTGAGTTGGTGCCAGACCAACCACCAGAGCGGGAAGTGGCGCCCGTGGGTGGATATCACCGAGTGCCGGTGATGCTAGCCTAACGCGTCCGGAACAAGACAATTTATCAGCGTAATCGAAAGATCCCGGAAAACCGCATCCGAGGCCACAATACTTGGAAAGTGGTCATACACCCCTCGCCGACACGTCGATGTACGCGCCTCACCTTGCTTAACGCAGCTGCCATAGGTATCGGCGCCTTCGGTCTGGCCGGTGGCTTGCTCGCAAAGAGAGGGCACCTGCGTAATAACCCAATCCACAGCTGTACCGAGCACCACGGGATTTTCCCCCAGGTTGGTGAACCGACTTGCATCAACCGCTTGCGGCTGTTCGCGGGTCTGATCCCAGAGAGCAAACAGCAGCGCAGCTGAAACCAGAGTGACGGTAACAATCGGAAATTTCATGGAAGCCACCGACACATTAGTTCGCTACCCGGGCAGATTCAAAAAAGCCATTGATATGCCCTGCAACTTCTTCTGGTTTCTCCTCATGGAGGAAGTGGCCAGCCCTTACCTGAACAACCTGGATGTCCTCGAAGCAATCCTCAATGTGGTTCAGGTATTCCGGAATGATCACCTTGTCCCGGTTGCCATAAATATAAATACCCGGCATCGACCACACATGATCCGCCAGGGTCGCCCAACGTTTGGCATCGCTATTGAAGGTGCGGTAATAGCTGGCAGCGGCAGCCGGCGTGCCAGGAATGGAATACATACGCACGTATTCAGCAATGGAATCCTCCGGAACAGGCTGCTCGGCCCCCCTCATGAAGTACCGGAGCCAGATTTCTTCATTTCCGGGAATCATCGCCTCTGCCATACCAGGCGCTTGCTGAAAGTGCTGATACCAGTAGATCGCTCCACCGCTCGAACGCACTTTGTTAACAACCTCCATGTTGCCTTTCAAATTGTTGATCACAGCGATGTTCATGATGCCCAATCGGGTAACCCGCTCCGGGATCGCCAGAGCAATCTCCTGCGCAACAATGCCACCCCAATCGTGTCCTACGAGCTGAAACTGCTGTATACCCATGGCATCCAGCATGCTGATCACATCCTGCGCGAGCTCCGCCTTGTGGTAATGCTTCTCGCCAATCGTGCGCTCGCTGTCGCCCAGGCCACGCAGATCCGGCGCGATAATATGGAAACCGGTATCCAGATAGCGGCTGACGTGCTCCCAGGAATAAGAGCTTTCCGGCCAGCCATGGATCATTACCAATGGAGCCCCACTACCAGCGTTGCGGTATGTAAAGATGCCACGGGGTGTAGGCAGTGTTTTGGGATCGCTCAGAAACATTAGCTGGTCCGTTCATTGTTTTTGGCTTTCGTGAACTGGTTGCATGATGAAACTCAACTTTATTGGCGCAAGCCTCTCTTGTCCAGACGGATAACAGCTATCCTTACCCGAGAGAACAGTTAAAACCGTTTGGAGCATCCGATGATAAAACCTGAACTCCCGAAATTGCCGGCGCTGAAGCTGAATGTAGATCACCGCATACCGGCCTCCTGGGATTTCGATCTTGGAGTGAGCCTTATACTTCTGGTGCCTGCAGCAAAGCACAATGCCCTGAACAAGTCGCCCTGGGCCGACTTCCTGAAGCTGCGCCTCGCTGATTTCCCGGCAGCCTCCAATCCGGTACTGATTTCAGGCCCCAAAGGAACTCGCACTGCCATTGCCTTTGTGCAGGACGATGTCAGCGGATTCAAAGCCCTGAGCCAGGCACGCAAACTAGTTGCGCCGCTTATGGAGGAGCGCTCCAAAAAGATCAATGTGATCTCGCTCCTTGGCACGGCGAACGCGGCCTGCGTGATGGCCGAAGCCCTTGTCTCCGCTGCCTTAGCTGCCCTGTTCAAACTACCGAAAATTTCTGGCAAAGACGCTGACAAAACACACCTCACAGCCATGGGCTTCTTTGGCGAGTTCGAAGCGGCTGACTTTCGCTACGCCCAGGCCACTGCCGAGGGCAACAACCTGGCACGCTGGCTGACCCATCTGCCCGGAAACTACCTGACGCCAAGCATTTACCACGATTACGCCAAAGAGCTGGCAAAATCCGAAGGCTGGGAAGTTGAATTTTATGATCTGGACCAACTGGAACAACTGAAGGCTGGCGCTTTTTTATCCGTGGTTGAGGCCAGCCCCGTGCGGGACGCCGGGATACTGCGGCTGCGGTACCGGCCGAAGGGTGCTGAAGAGCAGCCGTTTGCTCTTGTTGGTAAAGGCATATGTTTCGATACCGGCGGCAGCAACCTCAAAGTGGGCGGCAGCATGCTGGGTATGCACGGCGATATGCAGGGCAGCGCTGTAGCACTTGGAACTCTGCTTGCCCTGACGCGCCTCAAATTTTCCCAGCCTGTGGACTGCTGGCTGGCGCTGGCGGAAAACCACATCGGCCCAAGGGCGGTCAAGTGCAATGACGTTGTTACCGCGCTGAATGGCACCACCATCGAATTGATCAACACCGATGCCGAAGGTCGCATGGTGTTGGCAGACACTCTTGCCCTGGCCTGCCGGGAAAAGCCGAGAGCCATCCTCGATTACGCCACCCTCACCGGCGCCGTCATCTCGGCTCTGGGCCAACGAATGGCCGGCGCAATCACCAACCGGCGACAGTGGGTTGAACCCATCATCCAGGCGGGGGAACACTGTGGCGAACGAGTATGGCCCTTCCCCTACGAAGATGATTACGACGAAGACCTCAAATCTGACGTCGCCGATACTCTCCAATGCAGGACAACGGGGGCGGGCGACCACCTCTATGCTGCGCGTTTTCTCGGCAAATTCGTGGATAAAAACGTTGGCTGGGTTCACGTAGACATGGCCTCATCCGGCACACACAAGGGCGGGCTAGCGCACATACCCACCGATCTCCAGGGGTTCGGCGTGCGCTTTGGCGTTGAATGGATCAGACGAATTGCGCAGGAATCCCGGTAACCCCAAGGAGCGATTTAGTGATTAACAACAATGACACCTGAAAGAGCACTCGCCCTCTTTGCGCGAGTTGGTTACGCAGCCCGTGGCATTGTTTACCTGTTAGTCGGAGGGCTTGCCGCGTTGGCAGCATTTGGTCAGGGCGGCCAGACCAAAGGAAGCAAGGGCGCTCTGACACAGTTGCTGACGGCGCCGATGGGTGAAGTTCTGCTGGGCGCATTGGCCCTGGGCCTCACAGGCTATTCCTTGTGGCGCTGCATCCAGGCCATCACGGACACCGACCACCATGGGAACGGCCCCAAGGGTCTCGCTATCCGGACAGGCCTAGCGGTGAGTGCGGTAACACACATTCTTCTTGCGGTGTTTGCAGTCAGACTGATCGTTACTCTTGGCGGCAGCGGCTCCAACAATGGTGGCTCCAAAGGCGCTGCAAGCTGGCTTATGAGCCAGCCCTATGGGCGGTGGATGGTTGGCGCCGTCGGTCTTATCATGATCGGCGTTGGAATCGCCCACGGTATCAAAGGCGCAAGAGCGCAATTTGCTGACCACTTTGACATGCCACCTCGAACCCAACGCTGGGCCTATCCCATATGCCGGTTCGGGTTGATGATTCGCGGATTGGTATTCATGGTCGTTGGCACCTTCTTTATCATTGCGGGTTACAACGTGAACCCTGATGAGGCCGGCGGCATCGCAGAAGTATTCGACACATTTCGCAAACAGCCCTTCGGGATGTGGCTTATGGCGTTCGTCGCAGCTGGGCTGTTCGCTTTCGGCGCATACAGTATGTTGGAAGCTTTTTATCGCCGCGTGGATCCATCGTCGGGAACTGACTGAACCAACACAAAAAGGGACGTGTTCGACCATGACATCGCCATTCCAGGAAAGTGAATCCCCTGCCAACTCATGCGGAACGCCGCTTAAATTAGCAGCATTGCGCAGAACACCCAGACTGAACGACGGCGCTCCAGACGACAAACGCAAAGAAATAGCCCTCTATTTCACCAACACCTTCGACACCTATACCCGCCTGTTCGAATGTCTCGCCGATGATGCAGGTCATTACCAGAAATCCATTCCATTGCGGGCATCCGCTCATTTTCTATCTCGGTCATACCGCGACTTTTTTCGTCAATAAACTCGTACTGGCAAAACGGCTGCCCGAGCGGATTCATCTCGAAACCTCTTCGGTTCTGATCCGTCAGCATGATCTCGCGAGAGTTCGGCCACGGCCAGAGTGGGCCCCTGTCCAGGAAACCGGAGGCGCACCAACGAATGAGCTGATTACGGTACCGGCCGGTACGATTCGCATCGGCTGTGTTCCGCAGCGGGCATCGAGGAGGTTGGCAATAACGCTGCCAACGCCAACCTACCCTTTCGACAACTTCAAGGTTCATCCGCTATGCGTTCAGGCGCCACTTTTTCCAGCACGCCGGATTCCGGTATATCGCATCGGATGCTGAGGTTGCACAACCCAACGCTTACTATGAAAGCGACAAGCTACTCACCGAATATGCGGAATTTCACTTCGGTGATGCCTCGTTCGGGGTCGAAAATTTCCTGAAAGCTCTGGCGGATATCGCACTCGATGCAAGGCAGGGAAAGCCCACGGGAAAAGCTCTGGACCTTGGCTGTGCCTGCGGCCGGGCCAGCTTTGAATTGGCCCGGCAGTTCAATGTTGTAGAGGGTGTTGATTTTTCAGCTAATTTTATTCGCCTTGGCGTCGAAATGGCTAACCAGGGTTCTGTTCGATACTCGCTTGTCGAAGAAGCCGAACTGGTCAGTTACCATACCCGTACGCTGAAGGAACTCGGGCTGGACACTTGCGCCGAGAGAGTGTCGTTTCTCCAGGGAGACGCCTGCAATCTCAAACCTCAATTCACCGGTTATGACCTAGTACTGGCCGCTAATTTGATTGACAGGCTTTACCGGCCAAAACGCTTCCTCGACAGCATTCACGAGCGTATTAATGATGGCGGCCTGCTCATTATTGCTTCACCCTACACCTGGCTTGAGGAACATACGCCAAAAGAGGAGTGGATCGGTGGTTTCAAAAAAGATGGGGAAAACTACACGACACTGGATGGCTTGAGGGACCACCTTTCCAGCCACTTCCGGTTAGTGGAGGAGCCCCGAAAAGTGCCGTTTGTCATTCGTGAGACCCAACATAAACACCAGCACACCTTGTCTGAAGTCACAATCTGGGAGCGGTTGCCACGCTGATACGTGTGGCCCCATCCAACCCACCAATTCCTGAGGAGCGCTTTATGCCGGAAGATATCCACTTCTATGAACCCGCCAATGGCCACGGGCTGGCCCATGACCCGTTCAACGCCCTGGTGGCGCCGCGCCCGATTGGATGGATATCCTCCAAAAGCCGTGGCGGTGTGCTTAACCTGGCACCCTACAGCTTCTTCAATGCCTTTAACTACCATCCCCCCATCGTTGGATTCTCCAGCATCGGCTACAAGGATTCCGTCCGCAATGCCGAAGAGACCGGCGAGTTCTGCTGGAACCTGGTGACCCGTTCACTCAGTGAGGCCATGAACCAAACCTGCGCCGCGGTAGGGCCTGAAGTTGATGAATTTGCCCTCTCTGGCCTGACGCCAAAGCCCTCCCGGGTTATCTCGGTGCCGCACGTAGCGGAAAGTCCGGTAACCTTCGAATGCCGGGTTACCCAGGTGCTCCAGCTTGCGGGCGCCAATGGGCAGAAAGTGGATACCTGGATGGTATTCGGTGAAGTGGTCGGTGTGCATATCGCGCAACACCTGCTTAAAGATGGGATTTACGATACTGCTGCGGCCGAACCGGTAATGCGAGGCGGGGGACCAGCCGACTACTTTACAGTGGACGCGTCACAAAAATTTCAGATGTATCGACCTGGATAGATCCAGGTAAACCAAAGACCAAGACAGAGACGGGCAAAGTAATCCAGGAGGCCTTCAACAGTTCACCATGCAATCATCAACTCCCCACACAAACCCTCACAGCTTATTAACATTTCTGGTTTTTCTCGGCGCTGCCTTCGCATTCAGCGTCGTGATGATCAGTGATGTTCCGGCGGTGTCCATACCGGAACATCCTCACGCTGTGGCTCTTCCCAGTCTCGATGCATGGCACTACTCAACGCCTCTTCCAGCTTCATGAACAGCTCGCCATAGCGGGGGCTGAAATTGATACCCTCTTCGATTTCCTTCCATGCCTCGAACAGCTGCTCTTCATGGGCCTGTTCATTTTCGACAAATGCCCAGGTCATCTGTTTTGCCCGCATCGGATGCACGCCCATGGCCGTGAGTGCATGTCCGCCAAGCTCCAGCGCTGAATGATAGGTCTCGCTCATCACATCATCAGCACCCGCTTCCAGAAGCTGATAGCCGTGGCCTCGATCGAATGCGCGCGCCAGCACCCATACACCCGGGAAAAATTTCTTCACATGCTGCACCATCTTGACGGCGCGATCCCGGTCATCAATCGCTACTACCAATAGGCGGGCCTGTTCAATACCGGCCTTTTCCAGCAAATCGGGGCGGCTGGCATCCCCAAAGAAGCTCTTGATGTTGATCTGGCGAACATTTTCAATCTGCTCAAGCTCGTGATCGAGCACTACGATAGGAACGTTGTTCGCTCGCAGTAAGCGGCAGACAATCTGTCCAAACCGCCCCACGCCCGCCACAATGACCGGTGCCTGCTCATCAATGGTGTCCGCTTCCCGTTCATCGTTCTTGGAGCGCCGGTACCGGGGCAGCACGATGCGGTCATAAACGATAAACAACAGCGGCGTGAGGAACATGGACAGTGCGACAACCAGCGAGAGAATCTGAGAGATTTCTGGTGGAATCACATGGCTTTGCACGCTGTAGTTGAGCAACACAAAACCGAATTCCCCCGCCTGCGCCAGCCCCAGGGTAAACAGCCAGCCGTTGCTGCTGCGAATCCCGAACATCTGTGCAAGGGCAAGTAGAATAAGTGCCTTAACGGCAATGACCGCCGCTCCCAGAGATACAATGGTGCCCCACTCTGCCACCAATACCTCGAAGTTAATCCCGGCACCCACGGTGATAAAGAAAAGGCCCAGTAACAGCCCCTTAAACGGCTCAATATTGGCTTCCAGCTCGTGGCGGAACTCACTGTTAGCCAGTACCACCCCTGCCAGAAAGGCACCAAGGGCCGGCGAGAGATTTACGAGGCTCATGAGCGCGGCAATACCAATAACCAGCATCAGCGCCGTGGCGGTGAAAACCTCCCGCAACCCGGACTTCACCACATAACGGAACAATGGACGGCTCAGGTAGTATCCGCCAACAATAACCACCGCGACCGCGCCCACAACAACCAGAGCATGTGCCCAGCCCGGCAGACTGGCCACCAGGCTCAACCCCCCTTCGGGACCAGACTCAGAGCCGGAATCACCCTTCAGGCCCGGCAACGCCAGCAGCGGGATCAGGGCAAGCATGGGAATAACAGCGATATCCTGAAACAGCAACACAGAAAACGTATTGCGTCCGCCCTCTGTCTTCGACAAGCCCTTCTCTTCCAGGGTTTGCAGCACGATCGCGGTAGACGACAGCGCGAAAATAAGGCCAACCGTTAGCGCCGTCTGCCATTGAAGCCCAAGCCACCAGGCCACCGCCATCCCGGCGCCAGCCGTCAACGTCACCTGTAAACCGCCAAGACCCAAAAGGCGAACCCTCATGGCCCAAAGCGCCTTCGGATCGATTTCCATGCCGATCAGGAACAGCATCATGACAACACCAAATTCAGCAAAATGCTGAATGGTGCTGGTTTCCTGTCCGACGAACCCCATAACCGGCCCGATCACCACACCGGCAACCAGATAGCCCAACACGGAACCCAGGCCAAAGCGTTTTGCCAAAGGCACTGCGATCACAGCAGCCAAGAGATAAATAAAGGCCTGAATGAAATAGGCGGTCATAGATCAGAGCTCAAAGAATCTGGGGGTTAGCATAAGTACAACACCCACAGCCACCAGAGCAAGCGTGTTCGTTACCAGATATGGGTACAGAATCAGGGCGATACCACAGTACCGGGCGACCAGATTCGACTGCCTTCTCCCGTAGATAAAATAACCGATGCCAATAGAGCTGAAAACCAGCCCCCAAATCAGGTTAGCGGTTTGCATAGCGCGAACGTCTCCGGCGAAAAAACCCGGCCGCCCCAACAGCAGTGTCAAAATCGGCCAACTTACTCATACACATCAAGCAGCGTCAGCTTCTCAAAATCCGGAACCACACCCAACCCCGGGCGATCACTGAGGGTCATCCGGCCGGAAGAAACCTCAGGCGCTCCGGTTGCCAACTGGGAGGTATTGTAATTGTGGAGATCCGTTGTAGTCAGCAAAGCTTTTGCCGGGGTGCTGGCCGCCAGATGCGCATAGGCTGCCGTGGCGATACCACTGCCCCAGGCATCTTCAATGGTCATGGCTATGCCGGCATCCACGCACACGTCCCGAATGATCCGTGATGGCGTCAGACCACCGACCCTACTGACCTTCAGGGCCATGGCGTCCATAGCATCGTCGCGCAAGGCCCGTTGCACATCGGCCAGGGAGTTCAGGCTTTCGTCCAGTTTGACCGGGTGGCGAATTCGACGGCGAACCGACAGGCACTCCTCGTAGCTGTAACAAGGCTGCTCAAGATAGATCTCCAGATCTTCAAGCGCCCGCGAGAATCGCACGGCTTCATCCTGCCGCCACGCCCGGTTGATGTCGCACATCCAAAGCTCGTCTGCCTGTTTGACCTTGCTCAGAGCGCGAACGAGATCGATATCTTCCTCAACACTGCGCCCGAGCTTGATCTGAATACGACGAAACCCTTCTGATCGAAACTGGCGCAAAGATTCTTCCATCTCATCCGATTCCGCCAATGGAACATTTCGGTGCAGCGGCATAGACGGCGAGAGCAGCCCGCCGAGCAAAGCGTAGACTGGCAGCCCGGCATGCTTGCCCAACAGATCCCAGCAGGCAATATCAATGGCCGCCTTGGCAACCGCATGCCCGGTCAGCGCCTGATCCATGCACTCATGGATACGCATGGTGTGCGTGGGATCTTCACCAATCACACTGGGCGCCAGCAGCGACAGGCAAGACGGAATTCCCTCGGAAAAGGCTGCCATATAATTCGGCCCGCAGGGGCAGACTTCACCGTAGCCCGTCAGCCCCGCATCCGTGGTCACCGCCACCACTGTGCTGGTAAACACCCGATGCGATCTTCCTCCCGCAAAAGCATAGGCCTTACCCGTGTAGGTTAAATCTGCGGTATACACCGCAATACTCTCAATACGCATGTCGCGCCTCCTCGCCCGGTAGCGTTCAGTTTCTCTGAAGCATAGTAGTCGCAGACTTATGGCGCCGATATTTCCTTACTCAAATTTCGATTCATCAAAACCATGTTAATGTATCTGTCACGGCCCCCTAAGGCTTACTGGGACAATGCCGCAACCCAGAACTCAAGCAGGACAATGCCATGATGTACTTTGCCCATGAGATAGGCCGCGCCGCGCTGAAGCCCATACGCATGCTGACCGGCGCCCAGAGCACCCTGCTCCAACACCGCCTGAGCCCTTTTTCCCGCATTCCCGGGGCACGCAGCGTTGCGTCGGCCTATGGGGTGTTCAGAGATCTCACCCAGCGCTACCCGAAACCGGCTTTCAATCTGCACACAACCCTCTGTGATGGCGAGCAAGTCGACGTCCAGGAAGAGATTGTTTTGCGTAAACCGTTTGCGCAGCTCAAACACTTCCAGCGCAGCGTAACGCGGCCCGATGACCCGAAACTGCTGATTGTCGCGCCGCTGTCCGGCCACTTTGCCTCGCTCCTGCGTGGCACCGTGGAGGCGATGCTGCCGGAACACGACGTGTACATCACGGACTGGCGCGATGCCTGCAAGGTTCCACTGTCAGAGGGTGATTTTGGCCTCGATGACTACATCGACTACGTCATAGAGTTTATCGATCATCTGGGGCCAGACACCCACGTATTGGCGGTCTGTCAGCCAGTGGTGCCCGTGCTTGCAGCCACCGCTGTCATGGCCGAGGATGGCCACCCTGCGGCGCCTCGCTCGCTAACACTGATGAGCGGTCCCATAGACGGTCGCATCGACCCCACCACGCCCTGCAAGCTGGCTACCAAACACAAGCTATCATGGTTCAAACGCAACCTCGTGCACCCAGTACCCGCGCCCTACCCCGGAGCCATGCGCAAAGTTTACCCCGGGTTCCTGCAGCTGACCGGTTTTGTGAACATGAACCTCGGACGCCACATTAAGGCCTACCGTGAGCTTTTCCGCTCCATTCGCGATGACAAGACCGATAAGGTCAGCCGCCACCGTGACTTCTACGACGAATACCTAGCGGTGATGGATCTGCCGGCAACCTATTATCTGGACACTATCCAGCGAGTCTTTCAGGAGTTTCATCTGGCCCGGGGCTGCTTCAAGCACCGTGGGCGTTTGGTGAATCCCGCCGCCGTTCATAACACCGCCCTGATGACGGTCGAGGGTGAGAAAGACGATATTTCAAGCCCCGGACAGACCCGGGCCGCCCACGATCTGTGCATCAATGTGCCGGACTCCCGCCGGCTGCATCACCTGCAGCCGGGTGTTGGCCATTACGGTGTATTCAACGGCAGCCAATGGCGCGAGGCCATTGCGCCGCGGGTACGGGACTTCATCCGCGCAGCCTGACCTGTTGATTTGCACCGATTCCTTGTGATGTTTTGGAGCCTCTGCTAGCTTGAAATAGAGCCTTTCTCGCAGCAATCCTGTGCGTGGTTGTGATGCTTTGACGAACAACAACAATTAGGTATCAACATCGTTCCAAGGAGAGTTTTATGCAAGACCTTAAAGGCAAGGTAGCCATCGTTACCGGCGGATCTCGTGGCATCGGCCGGCATATCGCACTTCAGCTTGCCCAACGCGGCGCCGACGTCGCAATCAACTACCGCTCACGCCAGTCCGATGCAGACGAAACCCTCAAGGAAATTGAGGCGACCGGCGTCCGGGCACTGGCCATCAAGGCGGATCTTTCAAAGATGCCGGAGGCACGCGGCATGATTAAAGAGGTTCACGAAAAGTGGGGGCGCATCGACATCCTGGTGAACAACGCCGGTATCACCCGGGACAAGTCCATGAAAAAACTCACCGACGATGACTGGAACGAGGTCCTCGATACCAACCTGGGGAGCGTCTACGCGACCTGCTCCGAAGTGCTGAACATCATGCTGGAGCAGAAGTTCGGTCGCATCATCAATATTACCTCCTTCGTCGGCCAAGCTGGTAACTTCGGGCAGGCTAACTACGCGGCCAGCAAGGGTGGCATTATCGCGTTCACCAAAACCATGGCACTGGAAGTGGCCAAACACAACATTACCGTCAATGCGATTGCTCCAGGTTTTACCGAAACCGAAATGCTCGCTCAGGTGCCCGAGAACATCCGCGAACAGATCGTTGCACGAGTGCCGATGGGCCGTTTTGGCCAACCCGAAGAAATCGCCCGCGCGGTGGTGTTTCTGGCCGCGGAAGGAGACTACATCACCGGCCAGCAGATTAACGTTAACGGCGGCGTTTATATGTAACACCACGTCGCGGTAGACGCATAGAACCCATGCGTCTACCGCCGTTTCTGATAAACCCGCGGTCCCAGTGGCCGCGGACTGGAGACTGTGTCAATGTCTGAAAAGCCTGTTAAAACAACATCCAACCCTGAACTTGAACCCAACGTTATACCCCGCTCCCTGATGCGAGTAAGCGTACACGGTAGCAATCTGCTGAAACGCTCGATCATGCGTCGGTTGCGCCGCAGGTCTCCTAATCCGGTCAGCATCAAAAGCATAGCCAAACCCTTTGTTTCCCTGACCGGCAAGCTCGCCACCCAACCGGACACCGTGATCCTCGCGCAAGTGCGGCTTCTCAGGGACACTACCAAATTCTGTTCGGGCCTGGTGTCGAGCAGAATACGCAATAAACCACTGGCAGTAATAGAGCCAGAGCCGGGCGACGGACGCTTTCGCGACCCAAGCTGGAACGATGCAATGGCGTTTAACGCCATCAAACAGGCGTACTTGCTCTCGAATCGCTGGATCATGGACACCATCGATGATGTGCGCGGAATGGACAAGCACACCAGGCGCAAACTGCGGTTTTTCACCGGCCAGATGACCAACGCCCTGGCCCCGAGCAATTTCATCCTGAGCAACCCTGAAGTACTGCGCACGACAATCCAGACACGTGGCACGAACCTACTGCGAGGGATTGCTAACTTACTACGTGATCTGGACGAGGGTGAGGGGCCCATGCCCTTCCGCATGTCCGACCCGGACGCCTTCACCGTGGGTGAAAATCTGGCCAACACCCCGGGCGACGTTGTTTTCCAGAACGAGCTGATGCAGCTGATTCAGTACAAGCCGACCACAGACACCGTGCATCGCCGCCCTCTGCTGGTGATTCCGCCCTGGATCAACAAGTACTACATCCTCGACCTGGGTGAGAAAAAATCGTTTATCCGCTATTGGGTAGAACAGGGCCACACGGTGTTCGTGATTTCCTGGATTAATCCAGGGCCGGAACTGGCGCAGAAAAGCTTTGAAGACTACATGCTTGAGGGTCCCATCGCCGCCATGGACGCCATTGAGCAAGCCACCGGCGAGCGCGAGCTCAATACCGTCGGCTACTGCATTGGCGGCACCCTGCTCGGCTGTACCCTGGCCTGGCTGGCGGCTCGCGAAGACGACCGGATCAAAAGCGCGACCTTCCTCAATAGCCTGATGGACTTCTCAGAGGTCGGCGACCTGGAAGTGTTCATCGATGAAGATTCCGTCAGCAAGCTAGAGAAAGCCATGAACAAGCAGGGCTATCTCGAAGGTGCCTCCATGGCGACCGCCTTCAACATGCTGAGGGCTAACGGCCTGATATGGTCGTTCTTCGTCAACAATTACCTACTGGGTCGGGATACCGCGCCCTTTGACTTGTTGCACTGGAACGCAGATGCCACCCGCATGCCTGCGGCCATGCACAGCTTTTATCTGCGCAACATGTACCTGCACAACCGGTTGCGTGAACCCGGCGGCATTGAACTGGCGGGCACCCCGATTGACCTGGGGAAGGTAAAAGTGCCGAGTTACTTCGCATCGGCCGCCGAAGACCACATCGCACCCTGGATCTCCTGTTATCAGGGCTCCCGCTATCTGGGTGGCCCGGTGCGTTTTGTGCTCGGCGGCTCGGGGCACATCGCTGGCATCATCAACCCGCCAGACCGGAAGAAGTACGGTTATCGCGTTAACGACGACAGCAGCCTGGAGCCGGATGCCTGGTTAAACGGCGCCAAACAGTTCGAAGGCTCCTGGTGGCCAGACTGGGTCGCCTGGGCTGAGCAATTTGGTGGTGGCGAGGTAAAAGCCCGTACCGCCGAAGAAGGGACGCTGCCGATAATCGAGCCTGCGCCCGGAGCCTATGTGCAGAATTTGCCAGCGGAAAACTAGTCAGTCACGACGCCGGGCTATCAGCGGAGAAAAAACGAATACTATTCCTGCCCGAGCTTTTGGCGGCATACATTGCCGTGTCTGCATTTCTGATTAAATTAACGGAGGTGTGTCCATCAGCGGGGAACATGGCAATACCAATGGACACCCCTATCTGGAGCACCTCACCAATAACCTCTATTGGCTCGTTTATCGAGCTGACAATACGGTTCGCCACATCGGTGATTTCATCTTTCCCCTGCGGATTATCAAGGATAAATATGAACTCGTCGCCACCCACACGGGCCACGGTATCTGATCTTCGCACCAGCGCCAGCAGCCGTTTCGCCACATCTTTTAACAGGTCGTCGCCGACGTTGTGACCAAGCTGATCATTGACGAGCTTAAACCCGTCAAGGTCAAGAAACATCAATGCAAAATGGTTCTGTTCGCGATCGGAATGGAGAAGCTTTTGATCAATCCTATCCATCAGCAAAGTGCGGTTAGGCAAGTCGGTCAAAGCATCGTGAAAAGCCAGGTGCTTAATGTGTTCATCTTTACGCCAGAGAGCCGTAATGTCGCTGAATACCGATACATAGCGCATGGGTTCGCCGTCCTCGTCAGGCACCATACTGATGGTCATACGCTGCAGATAAAGTTCCCCGTCTTTACGGCGGTTCCATATCTCGCCATGCCAGCAACCATTGGCTTCTATCTCACCCCACATGGAATCATAAAATGCCTGGTCGTGTCGGTTGGATTGCAGAATACGAGGGGTTTGTCCGACAGCCTCATCAGCTGTGTAGCCCGTTATCTCAATGAATCCCGGGTTAACCGACAAGATAGTGCCATCAACATCAGTGATCAGAACGCCATCGAGTGTGTTCTCAAAGACACACGCGGCCAGTTTGAGCTTCGCCTCGATTTCCTTGAGAACCGTCACTTCGCTGGCCTGAATCGAAAACCCTCTGACTGTACCATCGGCACCAAAATCAGGAATGTAGTGCCCGATGATATGCCCCACACTTCCATCAGCTTTGTTCAGAGTGCGCTCAAAGCGTTGTGGTTCACCAGCCAGGGCGCCGCGAATATGGGGCTCATTCAGGGCAAACAATTGTTCGCTTACGAGATCCTGAAACCGAATCCCGATAATCTTCTCGGGCGGCATCCCGAACCACTCGCTGAAGGCATTGTTAGCGTAGCGGCAGCGTAAATCCGTGCCCCAATAGCCCATCATATTCGGCGCACTATCAATGATGGTTTTTATGAATTGCTCACCCTCGATCATATCCCGAAGCCCATCACCGCTTATCCGGGCGCTGCGCAAACAGAGAGACCAAAGCCAAACACGCTGACCCCACCATCAGCAACACCGAAACCGCATTTAATACCGGTGTCGAGCCTTCCCGCAACCGGTCAAACATGGCGATGGTGAGCGGAGCGTCGGAACCTACCAGCATCAAGGTAGTGTTGAAGTTTTCAAACGACATCAGAAATGCCACCACACCGGCACCAAACAGAGCGGGCTTCAGAAACGGCAACGTCACAGTTGCAATGGCCGTCAGTCGGCTGGCACCAAGGTTCATAGCGGCTTCTTCCTGGGTGATGTCGAATTTGCGCAGGCGTGCGGAAATCACCAAGGTGGCAATGGTGGTGATGAACGCAAACTGGCCGAGGGCGACTAACACCAGACCCGGCCGCAGAGCTTCAATCTCATAGTCAAATTGCACCTCAAACCAGTTAGCCACAGTACTGCTGAACACCAGAATAGAGACCCCAAGTATCACTCCCGGCACAACCAACGGCATCAGCATGAGCACATAAAGAAAGTTCTTACCCGGAAACTGCTCCCGCTCAAACAAAAAGGCATTGCAGGTCGCCAGTGCCAGACTTGTCAGCGTGGTCACAATAGCCACCTGAATACTGACACCAATGCTGTCGAGCAAGGCGTCATCGTGGAACAAGCCAAGCGTGGGAGCGCCCTCACCCAGGTACCAATCCAAGGTAAAACCATTCCACGGCAACGATGGGAACAGTGCGTCGTTAAACGAGAATGCCGCCACAACCAGAAGTGGCGTAATCAAGAAGATAAAAAACAGTATCACGTAACACAGGTAAGACACCCGAAAAAAACGGCTACTGGAAATAGAGGGAATCATGACATCACCCGTGTAAACGACTGTTTGGTGATTTTCAGACCCAACCAGACGATCAACGACGACAATATCAGCAACAGAATGCCGAAGGCGGCACCCTGCTCCCAGTTAAAGCGGGTAATGAACTGGGTGTAGATTTGTTCGGTAAACCACAAACTGTTTTTCCCCCCCAGCAGCGTCGGGGTCAGATAGTTCCCGAGCGTCAGCATAAACACAACAATGCAGCCGCTCATAATGCCGGGCATAGCATGGGGAATAACAATGCTCCTCATCACGTGCCAGCTGTTCCCGCCAAGATCGTAACCGGCTTCAATCAGGCTGTTATCCAGGCTGTCGAGCGTGGTGACCAATGGCACCACCATGAACAGCATAGAGGTATAGATAAGCCCCACCATAATGGCGACATCGTTATACAACATTTCAACGGGCTGATCGACGAGCCCAAGCCACTGGAGCGCTCCACTGATCAGCCCGGTTTCCCGCAGTAAAATCATCCAGCCATAGGTGCGCACCAACTCACTTACCCAGAACGGAATCAGGCACAAGATAAACAGAGCTATTTTAGGCCTGCCAGTGAGCACCTTCGCAATATAAAACGAAACGGGAAAGGCAATAATCAGCGTAAACACTGTGGCAATAACAGACATGACCGCGGTGCGAACAAAGGTATTCCAGTACAGCGGTTCGGTAAAAAATGCGGTGTAGTTACTCAAGCTGAAACCGTATTGTCGCGATGCAATCCGCTCCCGCAGAGACACCAGCACCATATCGATATGCGGCAGGATAATCAGCAAGCTAAGCCAGAGCAAAATCGGCGCCAACAGCAGCCAAAAACCCAGGCGATATTGCGTGCGGTTGAAGCTGCCGGGCTTGGCACTCATTGCACAGCCTCTGGCTGTATCTCCGTTGAAACAGGGAAGCAAAGGCACTGACTAGCCTGCCAACTCACATAGACCGAACGGCCAGGCTCAAGGGCGTGAAAGTCTGCGGTTTGGGGGAGCGCAACCGTGAGCATGGCACCTTCGGCCGTTTCCACTTGAAGCTGACTGCGTGCGCCATCAAACAGCATGCGCAGAATGGTGACTGCCAGGCAGTTGTCTTGTTCCGTTGCCGGCTTGGATGTACTGATCTGCATCACCTCCGGGCGGACGAACAAGGTGACGGGTGAGCGTAATGGCATCGGCTGACTGCCGTGGCTCAACAGACGCACGCCGTGCTCGGTGACGATGGTGACAACCTGGCCTGACTGCTCCTGCACCGTGCCTGCATACTGATTGCTGTCGCCCACAAAGCCTGCCACAAAGGCCGTTTTTGGCTGAAAATAGAGCTCTTGGGGCGTGCCAACCTGCTCAAACCGGCCTTTGTTCATCACCGCCACCTGATCAGACATCACCAGCGCTTCTGACTGATCGTGGGTGATGTACACAAACGTAGTATTGAACTCCCGCTGCAGCCTTTTGAGCTCAATTTTCATTTGCTCGCGCAGCTTCAGGTCCAGTGCGCCCAAAGGCTCGTCCAGCAATAACACGGCAGGATTTAACACCAGGCAGCGGGCTATCGCTACACGCTGTTTCTGTCCACCAGAGAGTTGATCAATGCGGCTATCGCCGTAACCAGGCAGCTGCACCTTGGTCAGCACTTCGTCAATCAGGGTGGCGTGCTCACGCTTGGGAATACCTTTGCGCTTCAGCCCGTAGGCAATGTTCTGGGCAACCGACATGGTGGGGAACAGCGCCAAATGCTGAAACACCATGTTAACCGGGCGCTTGTTCGGGGGGGTATGCAGTACTGAACTGCCTTTAATCAGAATATCGCCGGAATCCGGTTGCTGGAAACCGGCCAGCATTCGCAACAACGTCGTTTTACCGCAGCCAGAGGGGCCAAGGATGGAAAAAAACGCCCCGCGGGGGATACTGAACGACACCTCATCAACAGCGATAAACTCACCAAAATGCTTGCTCAGCAGGGTGCAGGCAAGGTCCTCCTGCACCTCCGCATCGGCATCAGAAGCGAATGCTTGATCCGACATAGACAACAACCCGTTGTGGTAAAAAAGTAGCCGTGCTTAGTTAGCGGCTTTCACCCGATCGAGTACCTTGCCTTCCATCTCTTCCAGGCCGGCTGGAACGGGCGGATACCAGTTGATGTTGTCGAGTGCCGCTTGTGGGAAGCTCTCCTTGAACTGAGCCTTCAAGGTGTCATTCACGAAATTGTCACTGCCTTTGGCGGCCGTAAAGTTACCGGCAGATTCGGTAATTCGGGCAGCAACTTCTGGCTGCATAACAAAGTTGATCCACTTGTAAGCTGCGGCTTCAGCCTTGGTTTTACGGGGCAGAACAAAGGTGTCAATCCAGCCCAGAGCACCGGATATTGGCGCGACAAAGGTGATATCCGGGTTTTCCGCGTTAAGCTTCCAGCCACCGGCATCCCACGCCATTGCCGCAGACACCTCCCCTGAACGCATCAGGTTCAGCAAAGCATCGCCGCCAGACCAGTAGGCTTTAACGTTGCTTTTACAGTCAATCAGCTTTTCTTCCACCTTGTTCAGAATGGCCTGGTATTTTTCCGTATCGCCATAGGCAGCAAATGGGTCTTCTCCCAGGGCAAAGGCAAAGCCGATTAGAGTGGGACGTTTAAGGCGATATGACACAGAACCATTCAGCGAGTCATCACACAGGTCGGTGTAATCCTTTACCGTGCTTGCTGCCTTGCGGTTAACGATCAGCCCGCTAGTGCCCCAAACGTGAGGAACTCCGTACACCTCACCTTCAAATTCTGTGTTCTTTTTGGTTGCGGCCAGCATGGACGGGATGATTTTTGCCGTCTCGATTTTGCTCAAATCCATGGGCTTATAAATATCAAAATCGGCCTGGGCACTAACAATGCGGTCCTGGCTTGGCTGGGCCAGATCGAAGCCGGCGCCACGGGTGGCACGCAACTTTGAAATCATGTCTTCGTTATTGGAGAGGGTCACTTTGACTTCAATACCGGTTTCTTTCTCAAACTGCTCGACCACATCCTGTGGCGCATAACCTCCCCAGGTGAGCAGCCGAAGCGTTTCAGCCTGAGCAGACATCGAAAAAGCCGCCGCTGCAGCCGTAACCAGTGTCAGAACCTTGAATTTGCGAAGGGATCTCATAGTATGGTCTGTCCTTGTGTGCGACGAGAAGCAATCTCGGGGAATTCATGACCTTAAATGTAGTGTGTTACAGATTTTTGACAAGTCACTGGGTCGTATCGCTCACTGACCAAAACGCTGTAACTGCATTTCGTGCAAGCGACTCAGAGTACGGCGAAACGGGAAAGCCAGTGCACCCTTGCTGTAAAGCTCGTTCAACGGCACGGCTGCATCCAGGTAAAGAGGAATGCCACGGTCGTAGCATTCATCGACCAAAGCAATAAACCGGCGCACTCCGTCATCCTGGTGAGTCAGTGCCGGCAACTGGCGATCTCCAGCTTCCACTTGAGTCACGCCATCCTCGGTACCGCGAGCAATAGCAGTCTGCTGCCCGCTGCCCGTGAGCCGAGGCACTTCGCTTAAAAAAACATGGGGAAAACGGTCACACAGATCAATAAAGTCCTGAGCTGCCAGTTTCTGCTCGCACAGGTCGTCATAACGGCACCACAACGCATGCTGACTGCAACGCACTACCTTGATTTCACGATGCCCAATCAGCAAGGGTTCACTATGGGCTGGATCCCCGTCACTGAGCAATTCGGCAAAGGCTGCTTCCAGTGCCTGCGGATCGTTAACCCAATAGCGTTGCTGACGGTCCCCGGGGTGCAGCCGATGATCCTGACCACCATCAACACTTAGCACCTGCATGTGCTGTTTGAGTGCAGCAATGGCCGGCAACAGACGTTCACGATTAAAGCCGTCTTTATACAAATCATCAGGCGGCTGGTTAGAGGTAGCCACCAGTACCAGACCTTGGGCAAACAGTTGCTGAAACAAACCACCTAACAGCACCGCGTCGCCGATATCGCTGACAAACAACTCGTCCAGACACAGCACCCGTGCCTCAGCCACCAACTCCTGCGCCAGCAGGCCAAGCGGATCTTCCTGCCCGGTTAACTGAAACAGGCGCCGGTGTACCCAGCGCATAAAATGATGAAAGTGCTGCCTCCGTGCCGGCACGGTTAAAGCCTGATAGAAACGATCCATCAACCAGGTTTTTCCGCGCCCGACTGGGCCCCACAGATACACTCCCTGAACACCCAACTGCCCGGCCTGCAACTGCTCAAAGCAGCGCTGCAAGCACATGGCCGCATGATGTTGAGCGCGGTCGTCTTTAAAGCCTGAGATCAGCGCTTGCCGGTAGGCTGCGTAGGGGGAAAGCACCGTCACCGCTGAGCTGCAAGGCTTCATAAATCGGCAACGTCTATTCGGACTGGATAGGCCATAGCGATTTTCACTGGGCTGTTAATCCGCCATCAACCACAATCTCAGAGCCTGTGCAGGACTGGTTAGCTGGAACTGGAATGAGTGCTGACGGCTCGCTCTGAATTGAGTTATTTCTGTTTAAGAAGATCTCTGATTTCACCGAGAAGTGTCTCTTCCCTGGTTGCTTCAACAGGAGCTGCGGGCACTGTTTTTTCTTTTTTCTTTAAGGAATTCATCCATTTAACCACAAGGAATATCGCAAACGCTACGATCACGAAATCGACAACGGTCTGAATAAACATCCCATAATTCAGCGTGATTGCAGCTATGTCGCCACTTGCCGGTTTAAGTACGACGGCCAGCTTGGTGAAGTTAACATTCCCAAGCAGCATACCCAGCGGCGGCATAATGATGTCCGCCACGAAAGACGAAACGATCTTCCCGAAAGCGACACCGATGATGATGCCGACAGCCATATCGATAACATTGCCGCGCATCGCGAATGCCTTGAACTCTTTCATCATACTCATGAGCCAACTCTCCGTTAGCTTGATTCACCTAAATCCACGTGGCGAGCTTCTCCTGGAGTTGTCTGCTTCCGCTTTCTTCCCTCAGAGTTAACGCCGTAAGCGCTGGCGACGAACCCAACTGCAATACCTCATTCTCGGCCAGCGGCGATTATGGGGCCATTGGGGTTCCTAATGAAATTTAGGCTGCCAATCGCTTTGTGTACAGCTTTAAAATCAATAAGCTTCAAGCCATCAGAAAGAAGGCTACATTAGGTTATCCGCAGAGATAACGCGGCCTGAGCAATTAAAGCTTCACCATCAACTTACCCTTGTTCTCACCGGTCAGGAAAAGGGTCAGGCCGTTCATTGCGGATTCCAGCCCCTCCAGAACGTGTGCCCTGTATTTGATCTGCCCGTTCTGAACATAGGGGGCAAGTTTGGCCTGCAGTTCCTGCGTCTTGTGCCGGTGATCGGGCATGGTGAACCCCTGAATGGACAGGCGTTTTTTGATGATGCGCATCCAGTTTTGCGCCCAGGTCGTCGGTCTTGTAGTTCACTGCGCCATCGACCACACCGATTACCCGCAGACCATCGGCTTTGGCCAACTGGCCCACGATTGAGCCAACAGAGCCGGCGGCGGGTTTCGGTACCGCTTTTTCCACTACCTCGAACAGCTCCGGACCAATCTTCCCTTCATTGTGCTTTACCAGATTAATCGCTTTATAGGTACTCATGAGAACAACGCGCCTGCAGTGATTAAGGATTGGCTACCAATGGTTGATATGGGTGCAAAAGCACTTTAAAAAGGCCATCGAATTACACTCTCTTTCCGCAAACCTGACCGAAGAGCGGAGGCGGCCGGCATTGATTGTTTTTAGGCGGCGAAACCTGCGAAGATTGAAGCAGCGAAAAAACATAAGAGGCGCAGCAATGGCAGAAGCCAGTCCTGGACAGAAGCTCCGAGAACTCAGAGGCAAGTACATTGCCGGCCTGCCCGATCGCATGGGCGAACTTCGAGACGCCTGGAACCGTCTCCAGCACGTGAGCTGGGACCCAAAGGCACTGGCATTCATGGACCGCTGCGCCCACAAGCTGCACGGCAGCGGCGCCACCTTCCAGTTTCCGGACATCAGCGATACCGCTCGGGTACTTGAAGAACAGCTAAAGACGCTTCTGGAAAAACCCAACGCCACAGCCACAGAGCGCCAACACATTGAAGACTCACTCAAAGCACTCGAACACGCTATAAAACAGGCCTCTGGCGTCGACGCCAAAAGTGAAGCGCCTGCCTCCGCACCGCAAACCGTCATTGAGCAAAACCACCAGTACCGCATCGCCGTCATTGAAGACGATGCAAACCAGGCCGCCCACCTGAAAAACTGGCTGGAACAACAAGGATATTGCGCTGAAACGTTTAAGGACCCGGACACCTACAACCGGCGAACCGATAGCCACATTCATCACCTGATCCTCCTGGATATCAGCTTTCCCCAGGGTGCTATGGAAGGTATCGCCTGGCTGGAACGCCTGAAATTCCAGGTAGGTACCAATACCCCGGTGATCATGATGTCCGCCAGGAGCGACATGGTTGCCCGCATGCGGGCGCTCCGGGCTGGCGCAGATATCTACCTGACTAAACCTATCGACCTGGGAGTACTCGGAGAACGCATCCACCAATTGCTGGAGAGCACCCCCACGGCCCGGCCAAGGGTGCTCTGGGTGGACGACGACACCGATCTTCTCGCGTACTACAAAACCATGCTGACCGAGGAAGGCTATGAGGTAGAAGGCCTGAGCCAACCGGTACGCGTTCTGGAGCGCATCGAACAGTTCCAGCCGAATGCCATCGTGCTGGACCACGACATGCCCGGTTGCCAAGGCATGGAGTTAGCAAAGGTGCTCAGGCAGGACGCCAACTACATGACCATCCCGATTCTTTTCGTATCGGCCTCGTCAGAAGCACGTGAGCTGCTCGAACAGCACAGCATCGCGGGCAACGAGTTCTTCCAGAAGCCGCTGAACAACGAACAGTTCCTCAGTTCATTGCACCGGCATCTGATGAACGCCCAACTTATTGCGGCACGCATCAACCTGGTCAGCCAGCGCAAAGAATCCCGCGGCCTGCAGAACCACGACTACTTTGTGACTGAACTCGGGGCTCTGCTGGCCGGGATCGGGAGCGGCCAGGAAGATCAGGCGAACTACCTGGTGCAGGCCAGCATTGACCGCCAGGAGTATCTGCGAGCCCAACATGGCGCTCGCGCCATGGCCAGTCTTAGCGCCCGTATGGAAAAACACTTCGCCAAACAGCTCGCGGCCGGGGATTCCGGCTGTGCCCTTGGAGGCGGCAGCTTCCTGTTCCAGTTGAATGCGCCCGCCGCCGGTGATGATGGTACGTCTCTCCTGGAGCGTTTCCGTCACAGCTTAAACACACCCATCTGGACTCTGACAGATGACCCCACACCAGTCACTCTTAGCCTGGGCGCACTGATCCTGAACGATGCTCTGGATGAAGACAAAGCTCTGATCGAGGTGGAAAGAGCCTGCAGTGAAGCCATGCAGAGCGGTGGCAATCGCCTGATGTGGAAACGGGCGCCCGAACGGTCACCCGAATCCAAGTTCGACGATCGCATCAAGGAACTGATAGCGGCGCAGGCGTTCAAGCTCCACTATCAGCCCATCGTCAACATGCAAACCGGCGACACCCTGTTCGAGGCGCTGGTGCGACTGGTAGACGATGACAATACGGTGTATCTGCCAGGCCAGTTCCTGCAGCAGTTGCCTGAAGGCATCCGGGGCCCATTCCATGAGCTGGACCGCTGGGTGATTCAACACGCCGTAGAAGGCCTTTCACACCTTAAAGGCAAAGCCGCAGCCAGCCATTCGGTGAGCATAAAACTGTCCTCCTCCATGGCCGAAGTGGAGAGCCTCCTCCCTCTGCTGAGCTCCGCGATGCGGGACGCTCGCCTCAAGGGCAAGCGCAGAATTTACCTGGCATTATCGAGCTCGATCGTAGTGAAAGATGTACCCAGAGCAAAAAAGATAGCGCAAATGGTTCAGAACATGGACTGCGGGCTAATCATTGAACACGTTGACACTAGCGCAGCTTCTATGGACCTGATAAGAGAACTTGACTCGGTGGATTTCGTGAAACTGGCGCCGGCACTCGGCGCACGCGCCCAACAAACTCCCGCTCTGGAGCAACTCCTAAATCAACTCAAAGCCACCCTCAACTTCAGCCGGCGGATCGTGGTCACCGGCGTAGAAGACGCCAAAGCGCTGTCCTGGTTCTGGGAGCGTGGCATTCGCAACTTCCAGGGGTACTTCATCCAGGAACCGAAGGTAGCGATGAATTACGAGCTATGACCTGCTCACAAGCAGGAAAGATCCGATCCTGACGAGCGACCTAAATTGATCAAATTCGGCACAGATTCAATTCCCCTTGGGGGAGGCCTCTTGTCGGTACTCATGCGCACATATCTTCTGTTGTGATTAAGGAACCATCAACAACGCTCAGAGCAACTGAACGGCCTTAGCCTACGACGTTAACGCTCACATTGGCGCCATTGCTGACGCCGTTGCGCTTAAAGCGGCGAATGGCAAGGTGCTTTCCGCCCAAGAAGTCCACGATGGCGCTCTGGCTTCAACGCGGGATCTTTACGCCGCAGTCGTGGACAAGGTAACGGACTTGCCCGCCTGATCGATCTGTTGCCGGGCTCTTGATTCGCTAAATCCGTGAGCGCCCGGCTCTCCCGGAAATGAAGCCAAGCCCTACAACCCACGCCCCACATCAGGCCGGACCCGGCCAACATCTTGATCCCGATCACCCGCATAACCTCGGCCGTGTGGTACAACCATAGCTGGCGCCCCGCGCCTCACTCAGCCGTTCAAGGAAGGAGAACACCATGCCCCGCCGCAACGTACCCCGTTTCGATACCTCTCGCCTGAAGACCCACATCGACGCAATGGCGGAGCAAACTGTGGATGTAACGCCAGACGCTTCGGGCCGGCACTTACATAATGGTGTGGACACCCCTTTGCCACCTGCGGACTTGCATGGGAGCTATGTCAATCATCGCCCGCTGCCTACCGAAGGCGTCGACAAGCGCCATGCCTACATTGTTGGCAGTGGGATCGGTGGTCTGTCCGCGGCCTTCTTCCTGATCCGCGACGGTCACATGCCAGCAGAAAACATCACCATTCTGGAATCCCAAAAGGTCGAGGGCGGCGCACTGGACGGCGCCGGCAATGCCGAGGAAGGCTACATCGTTCGCGGTGGCCGCGAAATGGAAGCGACCTACCAGAACTTCTGGGACATTTTCTCCGAAATACCGGCACTCGAGCTGCCAGCACCCTTTACCGTGCTCGACGAATACCGGATCGTTAACGACGCCGACAAGAACTGGTCAAAAGCCCGTCTTCTGGAAAAACAGGGCCAGATTCAGGACTCCTCAATCATGGGCCTCAGCCGCCTGCAGCAGCTCGAACTGGTTCGGCTTTTCCTCGCACGCAAGGAAGACCTGGACGACATCACGGTTGAGGAATGGTTCAGTGAAGGCTTCCTGAACAGCAATTTCTACACCTTCTGGCGCACCATGTTCGCCTTCCAGAACTGGCATTCCGTGCTGGAAATGAAGCTGTATATGCACCGCTTTCTGCACCTGTTGGACGGTTTGAATGATATGACCGCTCTCGTTTTCCCCAAGTACAACCAGTACGACAGCTTTGTGCGCCCGTTAATGAGCTGGCTGACGGATCAGGGCGTCAACATTCAGTACGACACCATTGTGCGTGACCTGAAGATGGATATCCGAGGCGAGTCCAAAACCACCACCGCGATCCAGTGCCGTACCATTGATGGCGAAAAGACCATCAATGTCCGGCCGCATGATCTGGTGCTCGTGACCATCGGCTCAATCGTCGAAGACACCGCCTACGGGACGGATGACACGGTGCCCGAACTGAAGGTAAACCGGCCAGACCCACAGACTGGCTCAAGCTGGCAGCTGTGGAAAAAGCTCGCCGAGAAATCCCCCGACTTCGGGCGGCCCGAGAAGTTCTGTGCCGACGTGCCGAGTTCAACCTGGGAATCGGCAACACTGACGTGCAAACCCTCCCCCCTGACCGAGAAGATCAAGGAACTGGCCGTCAACGATCCCTATTCCGGAAAAACAGTAACAGGCGGCGTCGTGACTTTCACTGACTCCGCATGGCTGATGAGCATGACCGTCAACCGCCAGCCACACTTTCCGGACCAGCCCGCCGACGTGATCGTGCCTTGGGTGTATGGGTTGCTCATGGACAAGCCCGGCGATTACGTGAAAAAGCCAATGCCGGAATGCACCGGCGAGGAAATCCTGACCGAACTGTGCTACCACCTCGGGCTGATCGATCAGGTCGACGATGTCATTGCTGCCACCATAGTACGTTCCGCGCTGATGCCCTACATCACCGCTCAATTCATGCCCCGTGCGCAGGGAGATCGCCCCTGGGCAGTGCCGGCAGGCTCCACCAACCTCGCCTGTCTCGGCCAATTCGTTGAAACACATAACGACGTAGTATTTACCCTGGAAAGTTCCGTGCGCACGGCCCGCACCGGTGTCTACAGTCTGCTGGGCATCAAGAAGCAGGTGCCCGACATTTACCCGGGCCAATACGACATCCGCCGCCTGCTGCGGGCAACACGCACACTGAACAATGACGAGGCATTTCTCGGCGAAGGCATGCTGCGCCGGCTTCTGGAGGGAACCTATCTCGAACATATCCTGCCCCTTGGCCCCGATGAAACACCCGATGACCTGAAAGGCACCGGTATGTTCGAGCAACAACTGACCAATTTGCGGGGGCTGATCGAAGGGAACCATTCAGTGGAGACCGCGAAGGGATGGCTCCAGGGAGCAATAAATAGCCTCCGCAAACGCCACTAACCGAACAGGCCACCCTGTTTCTGTTCGGTTTCCCCAAACTAGACTATAGAAAGTACCTGGATTCAAAAAAAAGGAAGGGGGCCATGGCTGAATCCGAAGAGGCAACGAAACCTGGTCGCACTGCGACCGGCCTGGCGGTGCTGGGCATTGTTTACGGCGACATAGGTACCAGTCCGATCTACGCCTTGCGTGAGTGCTTTCGCGGGGTCAGCCCTTTGCCTATCACGGAAGCCAACATCCTGGGCATTCTGTCGTTGATCTTCTGGGCGCTTATCATTGTCATCTCCTTGAAGTACATGGTTTTTATTCTCCGCGCCAATAACCATGGCGAGGGCGGTATCTTCGCGTTGCTGGCTCTGTTGCGGCCAGATCAGGATCAGGACAGCCGGCGGCGCCGCACGTTGATTCTGCTCGGCCTGTTCGGCGCTGGTCTGCTCTACGGGGGCACAATGCTGACACCAGCCATCTCGGTGCTCAGTGCCGTGGAGGGGCTGGAAGTCGCAGCACCGTCGCTGCACGCCTACGTGTTACCGATAACCATTACGATCCTAGTGATGCTATTTGCCATGCAGAAGTTTGGCACCGCCAAGGTAGGAGCGATGTTCGGCCCAATCATGGTGGTTTGGTTTCTGACCCTGGCGGCGCTGGGGGTGAACAGCATTATCGGGCATCCGGAAGTGCTCAAGGCCGTGGCTCCGTGGTACGCGGTGCAGTTTCTCGCAGGCAATAACCTGACGGGCTTTCTGGTGCTGATAGGGGTGTTCCTGGTGGCCACCGGTGGGGAAGCCCTCTACGCGGACCTGGGTCATTTTGGAGTAACCCCGATACGGCTGGTCTGGTTCTGCTTCGTGCTGCCGGCCCTGTTGCTGAACTATTTTGGCCAAGGGGCCCTGCTGCTGGACAAGCCGGCCGGTTCCCTGCAGCCGTTTTTCCACCTGGCACCGGACTGGGCGCTGTTCCCGCTAGTGGGCCTGGCAACTGCGGCGACCATCATTGCCTCACAGGCCGTAATCACCGGCGCGTTCTCTCTCACCCGGCAGGCGGTGCAGCTCGGTTTTATGCCGCGCCTGCGCGTCCAACAAACCTCCGAGCATGCCCACGGCCAAATTTACATGCCGGGTATCAACTGGTTTCTGATGATAGCAGCGGTTGCCCTGGTGCTGACGTTCCGCTCATCCAACAACCTTGCGGCTGCCTACGGTGTCAGTGTGAATGCCACCATGCTGGTGACCACCATTCTGGCCTTCAATGTGGCCCGGGAGCGAGGCGGCTGGAGCCTGGCCAAGGCGAGCATTTTCCTGCTGGTATTTCTGACGGTTGATCTGGCGTTCCTCACCGCCAATGCGGAAACCATTCCGCGTGGTGGCTGGTTTCCGGTGGCTATAGGGGCAATTATCTTCACCGTGATCGTGACCTGGCGCCGCGGCACCGAGCTTCTACTGCAGTCCTACGAAGCCAATACCGTTACCATTAAAACCCTGCAGGGACACCTCGAGCACAATCCACCCCAACGCGTACCCGGTGCCGGCGTATTTTTCACGGCCCGGGCAGAAGAAGTGCCCAATGCCCTGATACAACTGAAAAAGCACAACATGCTGCTGCCCGAGACGATCGTGATCGTCAACGTGAAAATGACGCGTAATCCGCGGGTATCCAATGACAAGCGCATGCAGGTCAAGGAATTCGGTCAGGGCCTGTATGAGGTCAAACTTAACTATGGCTTTATGCAAGGATTCAATATTCCGTCGGATCTGTCCTACTGCATTGAACACCTCAGCTTACCGATTGATCTGGACAACACGACCTATTTCGTGGGCCGGATATCGGTGATTGCTGATCGGAAGAAAGACGGCATGATGGCCTGGCGCGACAAACTCTTTGCGTTCATGGTCCGCAATACCTTGCATGCCACATCGCTTTACCGAATTCCCTCTGGCCGGGTGATTGAAATCGGGCTGCAGCTGGGTATTTGATTGGGTCCTCACTCGCTTTGATTCGCCGTGAGCTCCACCATCATCCTGTGTGCGCTTACGCACAGACAGCCGAGCTGTCAGACACCGATCCTGAGAGTGCACGCAAGGGGCTTCTCACGAACAGAGTCAGCACAGCGGTAATCACTCTTTGTCTTCTCGATGCATTTCAGAATGACGGGGCCTGGGTCTATACCGTGGGTTTGGGTTACAACTTCTAAACCACGTTAAAGCTCTGATTCAAAAATGTCGGTGTCGTTCAGTCGGATTCTACGCCAATCTCTTGCAACGTTTGCACTAGGGCATCAGGCTCCTGGGCTCCGGAGATAAGGTACTTGTTGTTGATAATGAACGCTGGCACAGCCGTGACACCCGCCTTCTGATAAGTGGCTTCGTCTTCCCGCACAGCACGGGCGTACTGATCCGAATCCAGCACCTTTCTGGCTTTTGCTGGATCCAACCCCAAAGCTTCAGCGCATCTGACAAGAACATCGCGGTCGGAAACGTCATCTGCTCTGCCGAAATAGGCTTCGAACAGCGCTTGTTTCATGCCGGTCTGCAAGCCCTGCTCGCCGGCCCATTTGACCAGCCGATGGGCATCGAAGGTATTGCAGGTTAATCGTTCCTGCAATTTCTCGAAATTGAGGCCGAGGTCTTTCGCGATCGTCATCATCTGGCCCTGAGAAGAGCGCATTTCCTCCTCGCTCCGCCCATACTTTCGGGCCAGAGCCGGCAGAATCGGCTCACCCTCCCCGCTGTGCTCAGGGTTCAATTCAAACGCATGCCATTCAACGGTGAACTCATACTCAGGCGCCAGCTGCTCCATAGCCCGCTCCAGTCGAGCATAGCCGATAGCGCACCATGGGCAGGCGATGTCGGAAACGATATCGATGTGAATTTTGATCATAGTGGGTTCCAAATAGGAGGTGCAGAGTATTTTCAGTCGTGCGTTATGTGCCCCGTGTCGCAGCCCTGTTGTTAATCCAGTACATCACAATCAACAAAAGACTCGCAACTCCATTGGCATTGTGATCACTCTCTTTGATAACGATCACCGCATGATGGCCGGCACCGCGCTGCATGCCCCACTGGAGTTGGGGCGCTAATCGGAAGGCGCTATACTCCAAAAACTGCGAAATACTGGCAAAAATGATGAAAAGTAACCAGGGAAAGCACATGAGCAATAAAGATGACGTCGTTGAAGGTAAGGGCCGGCTGGTGGCTGGGGGTCGCTGAAAGGAATCGCCAGTATCTCGATCGAATCGTCGGCCTCACCTTCCGCTGTGGACACGCTGCGCCGGATGAACAAGCCTGGCGGTGATGGTTTCCACGGAAGACAGCTTTTCGATGATCAGCGGGTCCACCGGCCATAGATTACGCGCATCAGAACACTTGAAAAGCGAGATCGCCATCGTAACCGGTATCGCCAAAGCGCTGCTGCCGGACAATCCAAACGTAAAATGGGAGGAGTGGACCGCAGACTACTCGCTGGTGAGAGATCTGATCGAGCAAACCTACCCCGACGACTTCGGAGATTTTAATAAGCGGATGTTCGAGCCAGGTGGCGTCCTACTATCCGGAGTGCAATGTGCTGGTGCCGGTGAATCACCACGACCAGCTGTCAAAAACGCCGGGGTCGAAGTCTGTTCCGGTTCGGGTCGAGCTACAACCCGGGGAACCGGCAACCTGACTATTCGTGAACTGCACAAACGGTATCAGGGAAGCCGGAAATAAGCGGCTTGTGCCAATCGTCGTTGTCTCAGCCAGCTTGTCAAAAAGCGAGCATGAGACCAGCGGTAATAACCCCGAACAGAATGGACAACCCGATCAGGATCTTCCAGGGAAAGGGTGGCGGAGGTGGCTCTACAGCGAGCTGCTTTTCCAGATAATTTCTCAGCAATCGCGTATTACGGGTATTAGCCTTGTAGATGGCATCAAAGGCATCCCCTACCACCGGCAACAGGCCACCAACAAAATCGATGCCCATATTGCGAAGCATCTGTTGTTTAACCTCCTTGCTGGCTCCAACCCGCTGCGCCTCAACCAGCACATAGCCAGACAACACCAGGCCAGCCATGTCTCCCACCACGGGCACCAGGCCGATAACGGCTTCAGCCCCAATCTGGAATTTGGTAAAAGGAATACCGATGCTGCTATCGGTAAAACGGCTGAACTTCTCCAGCCGTTTGAGTACCGCCTGTTGCTGGGCCTTGGTGGTCTTTGTCATTTAACCTCCTTTACCAGCTGAAAGCATTCTCCATGACGCCTTTCGTTGGAGGTTAGCGAGAAATAAATCTCGTCCTGATTATCGGGTGGTTAACCATCAAATGGCAAGATAGGTCTGTCGGAGCTGTTCGTCCTCCAGGACCTCGCTCGCCAGACCGTCAAACACGACCTGACCGGACTCCAGAATGACCGCCCGGTCCGCCAGTTTCAGCGCCGCAATCGCGTTTTGCTCGACAATTACGGTGGTCATCCCCAGCGCCTTGATTTCTTTCAGCGTGCGCTCGATCTCCTGCACGATGATGGGCGCCAGCCCTTCGTATGGCTCGTCCAGCAGCAAAAGCTTGATGTCCCGCGCCAGTGCCCGACCGATGGCCAGCATTTGCTGCTCGCCGCCCGACAGGGTGGTGCCCTCTTGGTTACGCCGCTCTCCCAGACGTGGAAACAGCTCGAAGATACGATCAATGGACCAGCCGGGAGACGGCGCCAACTGAGCCAGCTTCAGGTTTTCCCAAACGCTCAGGCCAGAAATGATGCGACGGTCTTCGGGAACCAGCGACAGCCCGCTCTGGGCCGCCTGATACGCCTTCATGGTGTGCAGCGGCTGATGATCCAGCCAGATTTCACCATGGGTAACCGCGGGCGAATCCACCCGGGCGATGGCGCGCAGGGTCGAGGTCTTCCCAGCCCCGTTACGCCCGAGCAACGCGAGAATTTCCCCCTCATGGATATTCATCGTCACGCCCTGAACGATGTAACTTTCGCCGTAATAGGCATGCAGATCCCAAACCGAAAAAAAGGCGGGCGCGGACGATGCATGCGTGGCATTCATATTGGGTTGTTCTTTCATGATGCCCATAGCCTCATTGTGTCTCTGCGGTACCCAGATAGGCTTCCTGAACTTTGGGGTGGCCCTTGATGTTCGAGGGGTGGTCCTCAACAATCACATGCCCCTGTGACAGCACGCTGATTCGGTCAGCCAAGCTGAACACTACGTGCATATCATGCTCAATCACTACGAAAGTAATGTTGTGGGCCTCACTGATGGTTTTCAGCAAATCAATGGTGTTGTTGGTGTCAGCCCGAGCCATACCGGCCGTGGGCTCATCCAGCAACAGCAATTTGGGTTGCTGGACCAGACACATAGCCATCTCCAGTCTTCGCTTGTTGCCCCGGGACATGGAGGACGCCGTATGATGACGTGTATCAACTAATCCCACATCCTGCAGTATTTTCTCGGCCTGCTCGCGTATGGCGGTCTCCTCCGCCAGTGACTTGAAGAGCGAGATGTGAAAGGCACCGTCCCGATGAGCGAAGGCTGGAATCATCACATTTTCCAGAATGCTTAACTCGGAAAACACCTCCGGTGTCTGAAAAACACGGCTAATGCCGGCTTGATTGATCTGGTAGGGTTTCAGACCCAGAAGGCTGCTATTGTTGAAATTGACCGTGCCACTGTCTGGCAACAGCTTGCCGATAAAGCAGTTCAGCAAGGTGGACTTGCCCGCGCCGTTGGGTCCGATAATGGCATGGACGGTGTTTTCCTCAATCGACAGATTGACATCATCCAGCGCCAGAAGACCGCCAAAGCGCTTGTTAACGCCTTTTACTTCGAGTATCCCCACGACTAAGACTCCCTCGTGTTGACGGAACTGGGCGACGATCCCTCAGACGACACATCGTCATCCTGGGGACGGGTGTCACTCCGAGATGACCCGGCTTTACGGGCCTGCGACAACCGCGTAACCAGATTCATAATCCGGCTGGCCCCCTCCACCAGACCGCCTGGCAGAAAGATCACCACCAGCATGAAGATCAACCCCAGCGAGATGTGCCAGCCGCTACCCAAAAATGGCGAGACCACGGCAACAAGTACATCCGACACCCCATCAGGTAACGCCGAGAACCAGCCCTGGATCACCGATTCATTCATGCGGCTGAAGATGTTCTCGAAATACTTGATCATGCCAGCCCCGAGCACCGGTCCAATCAACGTCCCGGCGCCCCCCATAATGGTCATCAGCACCACCTCGCCCGAGGCGGTCCACTGCATTCGATCCGCCCCGGCGAGCGGGTCCATGCAGACGAGTAAAGCGCCCGCCAGGCCCGCGTACATTCCGGAGATGACAAAAGCCGTCAGTGTATAGGGCCGGGAGTTGAAGCCAGTGTAGTTGAGCCGGGTCTGATTGCTTTTGACCGCTCGCAGAATCATCCCGAACGGCGACCGGAATATGCGCAATGACAGGTAGAACATACCGATCAAAATCAGCGCGCTGACATAAAACCCGACGTTAAACTGCAAATCCATCCCGAGAAACGGCACCACCGCCGTATCCCCCATCTCAAGCCCAAAAAAGGATGGCGATGCCACCTGGCTGGTCTCGTTGGCAGTGTCCAGAATGCGGGGATCGTCCAGGTCGAGTTGCAGCCCGGTTTCGCCGTTGGTGATGGGGGTCAGTACCGAGTACGCCAGATTATAAGACATCTGGGCAAACGCCAGCGTCAGGATAGAAAAGTAGATCCCGGACCGCCGCAACGAGATGAACCCAATCAACAACGCGAACAGGCCCGACACCACCACAGCAAAAATGATGGCAGGTACGATGTTGATGCTGAGCAGCTTGAGCATCCAGAGCGCGGAATAGCTGCCGACACCCAAAAACGCCGCATGACCAAACGACAAGTAGCCGGTCAGTCCGAACAGGATGTTGAAGCCAATGGCGAAGATGCCGTAGATGGCGAAACGCTGCATCAGGTCCGGGTAACCTGCCCCCAGCGGCGCCATGATCAGTGGCACGGCCAGCACGAAAATTGTGAACAGGACCATCAGAGCCCTATCGCTGATACGTAGTGTTTTCAGCATGGCATCAAGTCTCCATTACGCCTTTGCGCCCCATGAGTCCACGGGGACGGGTCAGCAGGATAATGACTGCCACCAAGTAGATAATGACCTGATCGATCGAGAACCCGAACAGGAAGTCCTTCACCTCCGGCATGGACGCGAAACTCTGCAGAATGCCCAGCAGAAAACCCGCCGCCACCGCACCGGTCAGTGACCCCATACCGCCCACGACGACAACCACAAAACACAGCACCAGAAAATCCATGCCCATGTGATAGTTCGGCGAGAGGATCGGGGTGTACATCACGCCCGCCAAACCGGTCACCACGGCGGCCAGACCAAACATCGCCGTAAACCGTTTGTCGATGTCGATGCCCAGCAAACCAACGGTTTCCCGGTCAGCCATACCGGCCCGCACCACCATGCCAAAGGTGGTGTAGCGCAAGAAGGCGAAAATACCGCCGATAACAACCCCTGCGAACAGAAAGTAAACCAGCCGCCAGATCGGATAGATGACGGCGTTCTCCGCCATACCGATCAACGCGCCGACATCAATAGAGCCGACAAACGCCTCCGGTGCTGGCTGGGGAATTGGGTTTGCACCATAAACCGATTTGATTACCTCCTGCAGCACAATGGCCAACCCGAAGGTAACCAGGATCTGATCGGCGTGAGGTCGTTTATAGAAGTGTTTGATCAGCCCCCGCTCCATCACAATGCCAATCAGCAGCATCACTGGAATGGCGAACAAAATGGACCAGAACACGGAGTAGTCGATCATCGTCGCGCCAAAATCGCCAAACCAGAGCTCAGCATAGGGGACGTGAATTTCCAGTGGCGTGCCCCAGGGGCTCAGTTCGGTCTCGGAGAGCGTGACTCTTTTGAAGGACAATATGTTGTTGAAGGTGACCGTACAGAACGAACCAAGCATGAACAGGGCACCGTGGGCAAAATTCACCACACCCAGGGTGCCAAATATCAAGGTCAGCCCCAACGCGATCAGGGCATAGGCACTGCCTTTATCCAGCCCATTCAGTATTTGCAGAAGAATGGCATCCATCGGTATTTACCTTGTCTGATAACAGGCGCCTGCAGTGCGACAGGCATATCAAGATCTGACTGACGGAGGTGCATCAACCCGCGGGGCTGATGCACCTCTTATCAGAGGTAGCCAAGTGCCGTGATCAGGCTCCTGGATTACACTTACCGAGTGAGCCACCTGCAAACATCGGGTTGTCAGGCTCATACATGACTTTCTCAACGGGAGTGATGTTGACCACTTCCAGCAAGTCGAACTCAGACGTTGGGTTCTCCTTACCGCGAACCACGAGCACATCTTTGAAGCACTGATGGTCGTCGGCGCGGTACAGGGTTTTGCCGTTGCCTAGTCCGTCAAACTCAAACCCTTCGAGAGCTTCAACGATGGCACAGGGGTTAAAGCTACCCGCCCGTTCGGCCGCATCAGCGTACAGCAGAGTTTGCACGTAGCAGGTATGCGCGGCCTGTGACGGGGGCTGGCCGTACTCTTTGCCGTAGGAGGCGACAAACGCTTTCGAGCCCTCGTCCTGCAGCGACCAGTGCCAGTTGGTAGACCCGAAAATACCTTTGACGTTGTCACCGGCACCGCGGGCCATGAGGCGGGAATACAGCGGCACCACAATTTCAAATTGTTTGCCGTTGACCATCTTCTCGCGCAAACCGAACTGAACCGCAGCGGTCAATGAGTTGACCATGTTAGAGCCGTAGTGATTCAGGATCAGCACATCGGCGCCCGAGTTGGTGACCGGCGCAATATAGGACGAGAAGTCCGTTGCCGACAGCGGCGTACGAACGGCAGCCACGGTTTCCCATCCCAGCGCTTCGGTCGCGGCGATCATGGATTCTTCCTGAGTCCAGCCCCAGGTGTAATCCGCCGTCAGGTGATAGGCTTTGCGGTCGTTCCCGTAGTGTTCCGACAGCACAGGCGCAAGTGCCGCTGCGGACATATACGCGTTGAAAAAGTGCCGAAAGCCGTTGGCTTTCTTGTCCTTACCGGTGGTGTCGTTGGAATGGGTCAGGCCGGCCATAAAGATGACACCGGCATCCTGACACAGCGACTGGACAGCAACCGCTACCCCGGAAGAAGAACCCCCGGTAATCATGATGGCGCCGTCTTTTTCAATCATCGCCCGGGCAGACGCACGAGCAGCATCCGATTTTGTTTGGGTGTCGCCAGTCACGTATTCGACCTTGCGGCCGAGAATACCGGTGCCTTTGAGCATTTGTGATGAAAACGTGCCCAGCATGCCACCGTCGCCTTCCCCATTGAGGTGCTTGACGGCCAGCTTGTAGGCGCGTAGCTCATCGGCGCCCTCATCCGCGTAAGGGCCGGATTGAGGAACGTTGAACCCAAGTACGACACTGCCTTTACCCGGTTCATTCGTGTAAGCAAAGGCGGATCTGGAAAAGATCGTTGGAGCAACAAGTCCAGCACCTAGAACAGCGCTGCCTTGGAGGAACTTTCGGCGGTTCAGATAATAATTAGACATTGTTTTCTCCTGGAATTGTTCTTGTTTTTTGGTCGCTGAACACCCTTGATTATTTTTTGGACAGGTGTCCTCACAGCACTAACCTTCCAGAGGTCAGACAATTAAGCAATCAAAGTTCACCGAAGTTACAACTAATGTCTAATGCCTAAAGCATCGGGGTCAGGTCCTGGGGAATAATACATTCCAAAGAAATTGCCAAAGGCCGACGCTGACGAGAAAGTTCGCGTAGCACCCCCCGTTGAAGGTCTCACACGCGTCATCGAAGACTGACAGAAAGGCACGGCGGTCACGGTCTGATTCAAAATCGTCTCTCGCCGACTACCGCGAGACGTCACACGGCTCAACGCGCCTGCAAACTCTGCGTGAATCCGTGTTGGTGTTACTCTTCAAATGTGACGTTGTACTTCTTGAGAAGCATTTTTTCTTTTTCTCCCCTCATCGACACACGTCCCTCATTCCAAATTCTTATAAGTTCCTGTCTTTTTTTAGCAGGAATTTTTTTTGAGAAGATCGGCATTTCAACCAATTTCTTTTCTAAGCCGGGGCGCACGATCTTAAGGTCATCATTCAAGTTCAGTCGATTTAAAGCATACTGAAGGACGAGATCGTTATCTGCATATAAGTCGACTCTATTTTCTCTGATCATGCGGAAGACCCGGTCAACCACATCATCGTAACCAGCGATCACTTCAACGGAACTCGAATTTTTTGGGTCATCGATATAATTTTGATAATCGACGCTCATTGAGCTGTAATCCCAGCCAGGCCCAGTTGCGATGCGCTTGCCTTTTATGGACTCAATCCCCTTATAGCGCCACGGATCATCTCGCCTGACGACAAAGGCTGTTGTGTATGCAAATGTTTCTTCGGTGGCATAGACAAAGTTTTTTTCTGCACTCTTTGAAAACAGATATTCCGGTAATATATCGCAAAGGCCATCTGCCACCATATCCAGCCCTCTCGCCAGAGGAACTTCATAATATTCCAGCTTATAGCCTTTTTCTGTGTATATTTTCTCCAACATATCTATTACAACACCACGATCAGAAGAGCTTTCGGACGGAAATATCGTCATCGGAGCCCATTGGTCGTAGCAAACTTTTAATGTCGCAGCATGACTAACGTTGGCCATGCTGGATCCTGCAAAAAAGAGTATAATAAACAATGGTCGATATATTTTTTTAATTTTCGGATTTTTATTTTTCAACACGGTCGCGGCCTTTATCTTTCGCCCCATAAAGTTTTTTATCGGCGCGTTTAAATAGCCCGTCAATTGAATGATCTTTTGGTCCAGATGAATCAACACCAAGACTCACGGTGTAAGTGACTGTTTTACCGTCAATATCTAAAGTTGAATCGCCAATAGCCATTCGTATTTTATCGGCAAGCCGGAAGGCATCATCAATTCCCACATCAGAGAGGAATATTGCAAACTCTTCCCCGCCAAGCCTCCCAATGAGATCAGATTTTCTCAAGAAAGTACGAATTGTATGCGTGAAATGAATGAGCACTTTGTCTCCGATAAAATGGCCATACGTATCGTTGATCATTTTAAAGTGATCTAAATCCATCAAAATGAATGATGCGGGCGATTTTTGGCGCTGGGAAAGAACGAGAAGATGCTGCGCAGTTTCAAAGAAACTCCCCCGATTTAATGTGCCCGTTAAAGAATCCCTTCTAGCCAGATTCTTGAGTTGTTCATTCAAGATTTGTAATTCTTCTGTACGCTTTGTGACGGCATCCTCTAACCAGTTTCGCTTGGCTTGCTCGTCCTCCAATAGCCGTTCCCGATCCCTCTCCATGGCCGACAGCATATTATTTATATGTTTTTGAAGTTGACCGAGTTCGTTATTCTCAATGTTCGAAATGTTAATCCGCTTATTTACGTTGTGGCTCAGTTGAACCTCATCCACTTGCGACATCAATTCTTTCAAGGGGATTGCCAAGTAACGATCAAAGGCCCAAATAAACAACCAAAACAAAATGGATAACTTTATGATTGCCGTAATTGCAATCAAAGAAAAACCGAACAAAACTCGATCTAAAACGACTCCTGACGATGAATAAAGTGTAAGCGAGCCAAGAAACATTCTCTTCTCGTTAAGCGACCAATATAAGTCTGATTTTGTGTCGAATATTGACAAGGGGACTGAGGCCGAAGTGTAGGATCTTTTAGATATTATATTTTGGGCATGCTTATCTAAAACATCGACACCCTCAATAATCGGCATTTTGACAAGTCCACCAATGAGTGCGTCTAGCTGGGTCTGGTTGTATTGCCACAAACTCGTCGAAATAGGGCCGCGAACTGTTTCTTCCAACTGTTTCAATTCGCTTAAGATTGAATCCTGCGTTTTCAAATATTCGGTCAAGAACTGCATGCCTGTGATTAGGCAAGCTACGCCAAAATAGATGGCAAAAATAACACGCATCATTTTTTGGGATAGATTGTTTGGCCGAAGAAAACCTGAAAACACTAAAAATGCCCCTTCCCGATAGACTTTAAACCAGCCCTAACCTTAGATTACTCCCGCGCTTAATGGAATAGACGTCGGCAAGGTCTGAACAGCGCCTAGAGCACCCGACGTCCTTTTTCATCACTCAGCTGGAACTCTCTTCGGCATGAGGTACCACAGGACAATCGCCACCAGAAACAGGGCAGGAATATCGCCTAACAGGTTCGCCCGTTCCGCCTCATCGACGATCGCTTGCACCAGCATAATTCCAGCGTGAACAATGCTCGACCAGATCGTAAACCATATCAGGCTTGCGTTGGCTAAAGGATCTTTCGCAGCCAGCACCAGGAAAACGCCCAGGGTGGTATACATACCCATAATCATTTGCTCGTATTCGGATTGCTTTGGCGCCCAGCTCCAACCAGACGGCCATACCCACACCATCATTAAATAGATGCCTGCGATGAAGAAAATACCGATCACCACAAGGGCGACTTTTAAATACTTAAGCTTCAATTGGTCATGCATAAGATGTCTCTTGTTCGAAGAATAAGACTCCAAACTACGCCACAACAGGCGGCCAGGGCATGAGGCAAGTGTCCCGATTCGTTGGAAAGTAATGCGGTTATACGGGACAAATGTCCCGGATCGCGATCAATCCGCGCCGAACCCCTTCTCTCGTGCCTGCACGATCAATTGTGCGCGGCTCGAAATATCGAGTTTGCCGCATATTGCACTGACATGGTTGCGTACGGTTTTGGCAGCAATAGACAGAGACTGGGCGATTTCGGTATTCGACTGCCCCCGTGCTACCCGGTCGAGAATCATTCGCTGGCGGGGCGTCAGCTCGCCAACCTCGGCAGCCGAGCTCCAGGGTGTCGCAGGCCCATCGGAGAGAAAGCGGCGCAATTCACTAACGAACACCGGCCAGGAACTGTCTTCGAGCTGCAGTATGTGGTTTGCGCCCTTAAGCGGTAAAAATCGTGAATCGGGTAGTTGCGATGCGAGGCTGCGCCCCAGCTCGAAGGGCACCATGGCATCACCCTCAACATGAGCGACCAGCGTCGGGACATGGATATCCTGAAGCACGTCGCGGACGTCAATTTCGTGGAAGCCGCGCCACAGCCGGACGGCATTCTCCGGTGAGGCCGTGATCTTTTGCAGTTCGTCCCACCAGTCAATCTGCTCCGCACTGTGACCAGGAGATAAACGGCGGGCAAATAGCTCGCGGAAGGCGCCGGATTTGCGCCCCCAACCGATTTTTATCATGGTCGCCAACGCCTCGGCCTCTTCGTTACTGCGTTCACTGGCTCCGCGAGTGAACGCCCCGTTGGTATAGGCGTTGTAGAGCACCACCCGGTTTACCCGTTCGGGATGACGAGAGGCGTACAGCAGAGCGATGGGGCCGCCCTGACAGAGCCCGATAAGCGAGAAGCGTTTCCAGCCCAGGCTGTCGGCAACTGCCTCAAGGTCTCGAACCCACGCTTCCATGCCCTGTTCGCAGACATCTTGATCGGACAATCCGCTACCACGGATGTCGAAGCGAGCGAGGGTGTGCTCATGGGTAAGCTCGCGCATCCAATGTTGCCACACAGGGCTATCCCAATCACGTTCCACATGAGTAAGCCAACCTCCCACACGTATGAGTGGGGGGCCATTGCCCGCAACTGCATAGGCAATACGTACACCATCCGATGTTGTGCAGAAACTGATCCGCTGTCTCATAGGCGATAGTCGCGTTCAAGGCCAAAGCAAATCCCGTTAAAAAAGGGGCTTTTTGACGTTCAAACATCACTCTACCGCGTTGGCCGGCGATTTGCCGCAATTGCGGTGAGCTAATCGAACCGGCAGACAGAATCACCTCCTTCTCCGCCAGCACCTGTCCTTAAGCTTTATTCTGGCGCTTCAATCAAAATATGACACAAGACCTGACCACGGCGTTCCACATTACATTTACAGGTATCCAAACCTCTTCTATTCTGATGAGTGAATCCCTTAACTATCTGGAGGATAGTCTGATGAGCAAAGCGCTGAATGGAAACTTCACCTCGAAGGTTCAAGCCAAGAATGTTCGTGATGACCTGATTGGTTCAGGGATTCCTCAGGAGAATATTTATATAGAGGATGAACAGCAAGTGATCAGGGTTATGATCCCGACTGAAGAGCGTAGAGAGATTGAGGAAATCTTTGATCGCCACGGGGTGACATATTAGTTTCTGCATTTAACAGCCAACTCAGCGAAAACCGCGGAGCCTGGAGCTTCGGGGTTATATACTGTTTCCCGGCGTTTCCAAATAAAGAAACAGCACTGCCCCTGAGGGTAAATAGTTACCCCAGCTCCGGGGCCGGGGCCGGGGCAACTGTCGGCGGTTACGACTCCATATGTGCCCGGTATTCGCCCTGGCGCTCCAACATCCACCCGGGATACTCCGCCGGCAGGCGGCTGACGTCATCCAACGCCGCCAACTCATCGTCCGAGAAGCGAATGCGCGCTGCCTGAATGTTATCCTGCAGTTGGTCTACCCGCTTGGCGCCCACAATCACGCTGCTAACAGCATTCTGGTGCAGCAACCAGGCAAGGGCGATTTGAGCAACGCTTGCAGGATGTCCGTCGATCTTCTTACCGACGGCGATCTCTCGCATAACAGCTATGACCTTGCTGCCGCGTTCGCGGTTAACGGGCGGAAAATCGAATTTCGCGCGTCGGTTTTCTTCGGATACGTCCGATCCTTCATACTTGCCGGAAAGGTAGCCACCTGCCAATGGGCTCCATACCATCAGTCCGATGTTTTCGGACTCCAGCATGGGAATGACTTCCCGCTCAAGATCCCGACCCACAATGGTGTAGTGGGCCTGTAATGAGAGAATCGGGCACAACCGGCGGGCCTGGGCAATGCCAACGGCTTTCATCACTTGCCATGCGGCCCAGTTCGACAGGCCGATGTAACGAATATGGCCGTGCTGCACCAGCGTGTTCAGCGCTTCCAAGGTTTCTTCCATCGGCGTGGCCGGATCAAAACCATGAATCTGGTACAGGTCAATATAATCGGTTTGCAAGCGCTGCAGACTGGCCTTGCACTCATTCAGGATGTGCACCCGGGAGGCACCGCGGGCATTTGGGCCGGTGCCCATCGGGCCCAGCACCTTGGTGGCTATCACGACGTCTTCGCGCTGGACGCCCAGATTCTTCAACGACTGGCCAACAATGCGCTCGCTGGCGCCTCCGCTGTAGACGTTGGCGGTGTCGATGAAGTTGATACCCGCGTCCAACGCCGTTGTCATCAGCTCGTCGGCCTGCTCTTGCTGCAGTTGGCCGATCAGCCCCCACATGTCGTTTCCGCCGCCAAAGGTCATCGTGCCCAGACATAACTCGGATACAAACAAGCCCGACTTGCCCAGCGTGCGGATACGGAGAGGTGCCTCATTCCTGGATTGGGGCATATTGGGAGTTGTCATAACCGATCACCTCATCTTTGTGGAAGAACCTGCCGGGGCAGGAAGCTGGATTCATGCTACGGTGAAACAGAGGAATTTCGGCTGACAAAAACTCTCAGGTCCTTGCATGATCCTATCAACTCGGAACGCCCAATCCCGGAACCAGCTCCGCGACCTCGTAGAGAAACATTGGCTCGCCCATGGCCCAGAGTGCGCAATTGATGGCTTGCGCCTTACCAGATCGCAGGAACCCAGTGGCACCATCCGGGCGCTTTATCAAACCTCATTTTGTATGGTGTTGCAGGGCGCCAAGGTCAGTGCGATTGGAGATACGGTCTTTCATTATGGACAGGAAGAGTGCCTGTTTGCGTCTGTCAATGTTCCGGTTAGCTCACGTATTGTGGAAGCGAGTGCCGATAGGCCTTACCTGGCGCTGAGCCTGTCCATTGATCCGGCGATGATTTCCGAGCTATTGGTGGCACAGCCAGAAATGGCATACCGAGGGCCGAAGCAGGCGGCATTGGCAACGGCCAGGTTTCCGGGTGATTTGTACGATCCTGTCATCCGTTTGCTCCAACTGATCGACCAACCGCACGATCGCGAGGTACTGGAGCCGCTTATCCGCCGGGAAATCTGTTGGCGTTTGTTGCGTTCCCCGTTGGGGCCCGCGCTGCAGCAGACTGGTATGAACGACAGCGAAACCGCTCGCATTGGTCGGGTCACGGCCTGGATGAGAGCGAACTACCAACAGCCATTCAGGGTGGCCGACCTAGCGGCGATGGCGAGTATGAGTCCGGCGTCCTTTCACCGGCACTTCAAAGCCATCACCCAAGTAACGCCCGTGCAATTTCAGAAGCAGGTGCGCCTGCAGGAAGCCCGCCGCTTGTTGCTGGGGCATCAGGAAGTCGCCAGTGTTGGCTACCAGGTGGGCTATGAAAGCCCGTCCCAGTTCAGCCGCGATTACCGCAAGCTGTTTGGTGCGCCACCAGGAAAAGACAAGGCCATAATGCGATCGAGCGTGGCGATCGAAACCTGGACATGAGGCGATCAGAACGAAAGGGCAAGACAGGGGCAAACGCAAGGCCTGAACCATAACCAGGCCCCTCCCCGCAATCTGCTTGAACTTCGCCCCAAAAGAATGAACACTCTAACGATCAACTTCTGGCCACAGCGAGCGGCACCTTGACGACTATCCCTGATAACGAGGCCGATCGAAAAAGGGAACGCGCAGATGCGCGTATTCACAAGCTAACCCAGATATACCGGGCACTCAGCGAAATCAACCAGGCCATTGTCCGGATGAGTGACGAGGAAGAGCTGTTTCCTCTCGTCTGCCAGATTGCCGTGGATTTCGGCGGTGTCAGTATGGCCTGGATTGGATTTACTGATCAGGAATCAGAACGAATTGTCCCGGTAGCAAGTTATGGCGCCGGCACGGATTCTTTGAAGTATATCCAGATCTCAACGCCACAAGACAAACCGGAAAGCAGTTTTCGTTGGGGTAGCAGCGGTAGCTTCCCCATCCAGCGGAATGGGCAACCTTTTGCGGTTTTGTCGGTGTATCACGGCGAGGAAGACTTTTTCGACAGTGAAACGACCGAGCTTCTCGACGAAATGACCCGCGATATCACGTTCGCCCTCGACAACTTTGATCGGGAACGGGAACGTCGTGACGCCCTGGAAGCGCTCCGTGCCAGTGAGCAACATTTCCGAGCTTATTTCGAGCGTTCAATGTTTGGCATGGCCGCAAGCCGCCCCGATAAAAGCTGGATAGAGGTAAATCAGGCGTTTTGCGACATGCTCGGCTACACGGCCGAAGAGCTCGTGACCACGACATGGGATGACCTGACTCATCCTGATGACCTGGAGGCCAACAATACCCTTCATCAGCAATTACTCGACGGCGCCATTGACGAGTTTGTGATCGAAAAGCGGTTTATCCAAAAATCTCGTGATTTAATCGATGCTCACCTGGCCGTACGTGCCGTTCGAAATACTGATGGCAGCCTAGCGTATGCGGTATCGCTGATTGAGGACATTTCATTCCGAAAGCTGGCAGAACGACGCGAGCAAATGCGGCAGCACACTCTGGAAAAAGTCGCCAGAGGCGGCTCTCTGAAAGAGATCATGGCGCAGGTCATCGAATCGGCTGAATCGATTTATCCCAGGTCCATGTGCTCAATCCTGCTTATGGACGACGAAGGAAAGCATCTTCTAAGTGGCGCTGCGCCGAGCCTGCCCAGCTTTTTTAACGAGGCCATCAATGGCATCAAAATTGGCATGGGTGTTGGCTCGTGCGGAACCGCCGTCTTTTCAGGGAAGCGCATCGTTGTCGAAGACATCGCGTCTCACCCCTATTGGGAAAGCTATAAAGAAATTGCAGCCAAGGCAGGCCTTGGGTCTTGCTGGTCGGAGCCCATCCGCTCCGCTTCAGATAAGGTATTAGGTACCTTTGCTATTTATCGCAGGGAACCAAGCTTACCTGGAGAACAGGAAATCACATTAATAGAAAGCGCGGCCAACCTGGTTGGTATTGCCATCGAAAGAATCCACGCGGAAGAAGAACTGCATCTTGCATCGTCTATCTACAGCAACAGCGCGGAAGCCGTGCTGGTGACCGATGCCGATAACAGAATCGTTGCGCTCAACCCGGCCTTTATAAGAATAACTGGCTACACCCTTGAAGACATCCGGGGCAAAGATCCTGCCCTTCTCCGCTCCGGCCGCCACGGTGCCGATTTCTTTCAGGCTATGTGGAAAGAGATAACTCATCGGGGTTTTTGGCAGGGCGAGATCTGGAACCGCCGTAAAGATGGCGAAACCTTTCCGGAATGGCTTACCATCAATGCAATTCGAAACGAGGAAGGCCACATCCAGCGTTACGTGGCCATGGGCTCGGATATCACCGACAAAGTTCATTCCGACGAACTGATCTGGCGACAGGCAAACTACGATTTCCTCACCAATTTACCAAACCGTTTCATGTTCCAGGATCGCCTGGAACATGAAATCCGAAAGTCCCGTCGTCAGAATTCATTGCTGGCGCTGCTGTTTATAGATCTTGATCACTTCAAGGATGTGAATGACACCCTCGGACACCCTGTGGGTGACCAGTTGCTGGTAAAGGCCGCTGAGCGAATCAACGGCTGCGTCCGGGAGTCCGACACCGTGGCCCGGATGGGCGGTGACGAGTTCACCGTCATTTTGCCAGGATTGGAAGAGACTATCGATGCCGCAAAGGTGGCAGAGCAAATAATCAGTGTGCTGGCAGAGCCCTATTCCATCAACGACCAGGCCATCTATGCAGCCGCCAGCATCGGCATCACTTTCTGTCCGGACGACGCTTCGAACGTCGATCAGCTGATAAGTAACGCCGATCAGGCCATGTATGCGTCTAAAGCCTCCGGCCGAAACTGCATCAGTTATTTCACCCGGTCTTTGCAAGATTCAGCCCAGAACCGCCTGAGGTTAATAAACGATATGCGGGTGTCGGTTCAGGACCAACAGTTCGAGCTTTATTTCCAGCCGATCATTGATCTCTCGACCGGACGTTTCAGCAAAGCGGAAGCACTGATACGATGGAATCACCCGGAGCGCGGAATGATCAGCCCGGCCGAGTTTATTCCTCTGGCTGAAGAGACCGGCTTAATCCTGGAAATTGGCGACTGGGTGTTTCGGGAAGCTGCGTCCAAGGCAAAACGTTGGTGTGAGTTGTTCAATGCCGGATTACAGGTATCGGTTAACATGTCTCCGATGCAATTCCAGAGTGACGCACTGAGCATCACGGACTGGCTGGCTTATCTGAAAACTCTGGAATTAGACGAAAAACACCTTAGCATCGAAATTACCGAAGGCCTGCTGCTTAATGCCAGCAAGGACGTGACAGACAAGCTCCTCCTGTTTCGCGATGCCGGAATTGAGGTCGCTATTGATGATTTTGGTGTCGGCTACTCGGCCCTGTCTTACCTCAAACGATTTGACATCGACTACCTCAAGATTGATCAGTCTTTTATCCAAAACCTCGAAACTGAGCAGAACGATCTGGTGCTTTCTGAAGCCATTGTGATCATGGCTCACAAACTCGGCCTGAAAGTCATCGCAGAAGGCGTTGAAACAGAAGGGCAACGCCGTTTATTGCTTGAAATCGGGTGTGACAACGGACAGGGGTATCTCTTCTCCCGACCCCTGCCCGCTGCGGAGTTCGAAGATTTCCTCGTAAAAGCCAGAGACCGGCCAGACTAAGGGGTCAGGAAATCAGCGTTTCCCGGACCAACCAATGCCAGAGCCTTGTCATCGCAAGATCCTCAGGTATCCACCTGCCGAGAGCGCAGCTATATCCGCCAGCACCATAGGCAAGGCAACCCCGCCCGGATAGGCCAGATAGCGGGCCTCCCAGACCGGATGAAATTTTTGCTTGTAGGCACGCAGGCCTTCAAAATTGTAGAAAGCTTCGCCGTGTCGATACAGGAAACCGCCCATGCGAATCCAAAAAGGCGACACTGCCGAGTGAGTCAGCCCGGAGAGCGGCGCCATACCGAAGTTAAACCACTGATAACCCTGTTCACGTCCCCAGACGAGCAGATGGGCGAACAAACCATCCATGGCGCCATTTGGCGAATCCGTCGCGAAACGCATCAGGTCAATCGACAGCTGCTCTCCGGTTGAGCCACACTGCAGGCTGGCAAACGCCAGGATACGGCCTTCTTGCTCCAGTACTGCTACCGGCTGGCGAGACAGATAGTCGCGGTCGAAGAAACCCAGCGAAAACCCCTTCTCGTTAACCGACTTGCTGGTTAGCCAGTCGTCGGAAACGGACTCGAGTTGCGGGAGGATGGCCTCAACAGCCTCCGGTTCGACGATTCGAAAGCCAACGTGCTCCCGACGAAGGCGATTCGTGGCCGTTCGAAGCTCCTTATAGCGACTGCCCTCGAGTGAAAAGTCCTCGAGGGGCAAATGCGCCTCCTCGCCCAACTTTGCGAACGCCATGCCCAGCTCAGCATAGTGATGCAGCTGAGTCGGATGAACCTGATAGAACACCGGCACGCCACCGAAGTCGTCGGCACGTTCGATAAAAGCCCTGATCAGGCCAGGAGCAGCCGCTGCAGGGCCGACCGGATCGCCCAATGCTATCCAGGTGCGACCGCGAATGCCGTACATCACGAACGCCGTGCGTTCATCATTGAACAACAACGCCTTGTCGCGCAGCCAGAGAAGGAATGGCAGGGTTTCCGACTGTGCATAAATGATTCGATCGGCTTCGGCAAGTTCTTCGGCCGAGGGCCGCTCGGCGGTGTGCGGTGAAGGGCGCAACAGGTGCCAGATTCCGAATACCAGCAGCGTTACAGCAGCCCCGAGGCTGGCACGCAGGAAACGCGGTGCATCCTGCTGCAACGCCACCTGCCACCAAAGATCGTTCGAGTACTCGACATGCCGGAAAGCGAACATACCCAGCCACACCGAGGCGCCCAACGCCGCCACGATAGCGATGACCCAGCCAGGGGAGAATCGTGTGTCAAACAACGCCGCGCGGCGTTCGAAGAAACTGCGACTGGGTATGAACACCAGCATCAACAATAGCAGGAGTGCGGCCTCCTCCCAGTCAGCAGCTTTCAGCAGCGCAGTCAGGATGCCCGCGACCAGCGCAGCAAGTACCAGATAGAAGGCCAGATGCAGGCGGCGTGAAACGGCCTGCGCCAGCAATAGCAGCACGACCCCCACCAAGCTGCCAAGGAAATGCGAGGCCTCGAACAAGCCGATCGGCAGCATGCCAGACAGCCAGAACAACCGCTCGTGCTCCGCCGGCGTTGCCCCGGACACCAAAAGCAGAAGGCCGGCCATAAAGGTGAACACTGCCAAGATCCTTGGTGCGAACTGCACCGAATAGTCTCCCAGCGATCGACCAAGAGACTGCACTCGCGCATGCCGCAGACGCAGTTCATCGCCGACCAGAAAAATGAGTGCGACAACCAGCGGCATGACGTAATAAATGAGGCGATAAAGCAGCAGTGCTGCGATGATCCTGTCGGCCGGGAAGTATGGCCCCAGCAGCAACACTATGACCCCTTCGAACACGCCAAGCCCACCCGGCACGTGGCTGATCAGCCCCAGTACCTGCGCTGCAAGGAAAGCTCCAAGCATCACGCCATAGGAGGGGCCACCTGCAGGGAGCAGCGCCCAGAACACCGCGGCGGCCAAGGCCCAGTCTGCCATTGATACCAGCATCTGCCCGAGTGCGATCGACAGCGATGGCAGCTTCATCTCGAAACCACGCACGCGCAGCGGTGTCTTGCGCACTACCGACAGGATCATATAACCGATAACAGCGACCATGCAGGCGACACCGAGCCACTTTACGCTTCCCTGCGCCAGACCGCCTTCAAGGTAAGTATGGGGGTGAAATGCAAGGCTCCACCCGGCCAGAGCCAGCAGGCCGAGCCAGTAAGTGATGGAGTTCACCGCTACAATCCGCCATAAATCTGCGGTTGCCACACCCCAACGCGAATACAAACGATGACGCACAGCGGTGCCGGATAGCAGCGCGAAACCGACACTATTGCTCACTGCATAGCTGATAAATGCCGTCAGTGCGATGCGCCACCGCGCAATGCGCCTGCCAATGTAGTAGAAAGCGAGCTGATCATAACAACTCAGAACGAGGTAGTTGGCTGCGGTGAAAAGCAACGCCAGCAGGATATGCTCCGTTGGCAAAGCGCTGAGCGCTGCACGGACATCTCGGTAATGGATCGCTTGTAGTTCGCGATGGAGTATCCAGACGGTAACGGCAAGCAGCAGCACTGCGACCATTGGCGGGAGCCAGACACGCAGCCGATTGGCATTTTCATGGGTTCGGTTTATGTTCACCGGAGATGCTCAAAACCGGAAAACACTCGCTCTATTGGTTTCCGGAACATGATTGCTCCCAAGCTGGGAGCTGCCCCCACTTCGTTGGTGTGAAACGGACAACACTGTAAACAACATAGCACAGGGAAAGAAAGCCTCTAACCAAGCTTTTCCAGGTACTCAAACACCGCCGAAAAATCATCGCGTTCGTGCCCGGCGCTGTTTGCCTAAGCATAGACAGACTTGGCCAAACCAGCCAGGAAATGCTAACGCCCTGAGGCCCAACTGCCTTTGGCAAGCTGCATGACCCGATCAACTTCATCGCTTGGGATAGCGCCTGGCTCCCCCTTTTCGATCGGGTCATAGTGGAACACATACAGCCGCGAGGCGAACTCGGCCACCGGCAACGAGGCTTCACCGTAGAGCTCGCCGTGGCCCTGGGTCGAGGTGACAATCCCCTGACCCCAGTTTTGCCCGCTGTCGTTGTTGGGGTTGAAAAAATAGACGCGCATGATCTCATCCGGATCCAGCGCAAACCGCTGGATAGTGATGGCGTGCCAGCCGAGAAAGCGCGTGGCACTGTCGGTCACCGCAATACCGGCGGGTTGTGGATTGATGACCGGAATGTTGCCGTTGTAAAAAGGGTGATAAGCGGCATAAAAGTCGCGAATAAACCCTTCGAAGTCTTTCAGGCCACCGGTGAATACATCTACGGCTATGCGAAATCCGTGGCCCACATGATCACCGTGGAATGCGGAGTTGACCCATTTGTGCGGATCTTCTCCGCGCCCGGCACTGCGACGGCCCATTTCAAAGTAGATGCGGTCCAGGTGCGGCACGGTCAGCAGTGAGACGGCATCCACATCCACCGGGGGCTCGCTGGCCAGTCCTGTGCCGAGATCCCGCGAGGAAATACTGTTGCCTTCAAAGCGCATCACCACTTCATCGTCACGCGCCGCCCAGGCCAGGATCCGAAGCAACTCCGCCGGCATGTTGTAGGCCCACATGGACAGGGCGCGCGTCGACTGGCAGGTGGGATAGTTCCCCTGCCCCACCCCCAGCGGGCGCCCGAGCACATTGAGCACATCCGCAAGCAGAAAGCATTCCGGCGAACGGCTGCGCCCAAAGACGGCCACGATCTTCTCGGCCGCGGCTCCACACAGCGACAGTCGTATTTGTCGCCACAGGGACGGAGCCACCGGAGGCGAGTAGAGGATGCCCCGCTCGAGCATCATGGCCAGGCCGTAGGCACACTGGCTGGTCTCGGGAAACAGGGCCTCATCAATCAGAGTATGAATCAACGCCGGGTAGCAGTGAAAGGCGTCGGCACCCGTATGGCTCAGGCCCAAAGCCGTAGGAATCAGGTCGTTCCAACGACTACGCAGGTAGCGTATAAACCCCGGCATGTAGGGCGAAACCAGGCCAGTACTGTGCATGGCCTGGGCAAAGGCGATGGCCTCCCGCAGCAGGGTGGCATCGTCCATCTCCGCCAGTCGTTCAGCGTAGACATCGAGGCCGGGATCTTCACGGCAACCTTCAGTAGGGCTGAACACGGCATGAATCAGCTGCAGAGCGTCGTCCCCGACTTCGCCACCGAGCGCATCCGGTTTTTGCAGGCAGACCGCGATCTGGGTCACCATCTGTTTGACACCATCTACCTGGACCGGCCGTTGCGCCAGAATCCGCCAGACTTCGGCCACCAGATGTTCCAGAAGATTTTCGTAGCCCAAGTGCCTGAGCAGGTAGTGATACAGCCCCTGAACGGCGTAGCCGAGCCCATCCGGCCGCAGCCGGTCGCTCTCCTGAAGATCACTGACCACCAGATCCAGATTCATCGCCAATACCTGGGCGAGAAAGTGATGGGCGTGTTCTGCCGAGATAGAAGGGTGTATGTAATCGCCTTTAGCAACCGCCAGAAGGCGAATCTGGCTCAGGCTTTCGACCAGGGTCGAGACCGGCTCGCCATGGCGAATCGTGCGCACCGCTAGTGACGGCACCAACGTCTGAGGATAATCCCAATCGCTGCCACCAAAGAACCCGGCCGCCTCAATCGCCGGCACGCGCTCGTAGAGGGCTTCCAGGCCTTCGTCAGTGAACATCAAGGCCTGTGCCGCGTCGATTACCTCCAATACGGGCGAGACGACTTCAGTGGCATTGATTTCGGCAAGGCGGCGGATGGCCGCGTCGAGTGACTTCGCTAGCTCATCTGACGCGCCGTTATGCTGACTTTCGGGTTGGTATGTGGCTCCGCTCATACTTCGTGATCCTCCGATCAATCCCGGAACATGTCAACCTGACCCCGTTTTCACGCGCACAAAACTTGGGCGGGAAAGACGCCATTCACTGTGCCGCCGACTCTGCGCGACTGACCCTCCAGATAATATTACCCACATCATCCGCCACTAATAGCCCGCCCTGCTTGTCGACAACAACGCCCACCGGACGACCCTGAGCTTTGTCGTCAGCATTGATGAACCCCGTGAGTATATCGACCGGCTGACCATCAGGTTCCCCATCCACGAAGGGAACAAAGATGACTTTATAGCCACTGCGGGGTTTGCGGTTCCAGGAGCCGTGCTGGCCCACAAACATGCCGTTGTGGAATTGCTCAGGCAACATACTGCCCTCGGCGGCCGTTAGCCCCAGTGAAGCTGTGTGCGGCCCGAGGGCGTAATCGGGTTTAATGGCCTGGGCCACTTTTTCCGGATGCTGCGGTTTTACCCGCTCATCCACATTCTGGCCAAAATAGCTGAAGGGCCAGCCGTAGAAACCACCATCCGCCACGGATGTCATGTAGTCAGGCACCAGATCACTGCCGAGCAGGTCGCGCTCATTGACGGCGACCCAGAGCCTGCCGCTTTCCGGCTGCCAGGCCATACCCACCGGATTGCGCAGGCCAGTGGCAAATTCGCGGTGCTTACCGGTTTCGGGGTCAATTTCCCAAATGGACGCGCGGCCTTTCTCCTGCTCAAGACCATTTTCGCCGACGTTACTGTTGGAGCCCACACCGACGTAAAGCTTGCTGCCATCCGGGCTGGCAATCATGCTTTTGGTCCAGTGATGGTTGATTTTTCCGGCTGGCAGGTCGGCGACTTTGGTGCCCTCGGCGGTGATACGCGTCTGGCCCCTCTCATAGGGAAAGCGCATGACGGCGTCTGTGTTCGCAACATAAAAGTCGTTCCCGATCAGCGCCATTCCAAAGGGGGAGTGCAGGTCTTTCAAGAGCGTCGAGCGTTTGTCGGCTACGCCGTCACCATCACTGTCCCGCAGCAGGGTAATCCGGTCGGCGCTGGGAACGGTGGCGCCGGCATCCTCCATGATCATCCCCTGGATCCAGGCACGAATGCCCCCGCCACTGTCCGGTTTTGGCTGGGCATTGGTTTCGGCGACCAGCACGTCACCGTTGGGCAGCACATAGAGCCAGCGGGGATGTTCCAAGTTGTCCGCGAAGGCGACCACTTGGGTTCCCGCGACGGCGTCGGGTTTTCCGCCGGAGGGCCAGCCAGCGGCTTCGGCAATATTGACGGTGGGAATCAGCGATTCGCTCGGGCTGGGCAATGTCGGATCAGGGCCGGTTCCCTCGGCAACGGAGAGCTGAGCTACATTCCCGCAGGCAGCAAGCGTGAGTGTCAAACCGATGGGAAGTAACAGATGACGCCGTTTCATAATAGTAAACACCAAGATCAGAACACTGAAGTATAGGCTATAACTTCTGAACGGAGGGAAGCCTGTTTGTGCATGGGCCGAAGGGCTCGTGCACAAACAGTGTCCAGACGCCTATCTAACTACTCGGTACCGAACTTTTCGTGCTCACCCAGGTTCGGAGTTCCATCCTGCGCTTTGGCTTTTGCGATTTCGAAGAACTTCACCATCTTGCTGGTGTCACTGTTCCAGAACTTATTTATAAGGCCGCTGTCGCGAGTTACGTGCCCTACCCCGGTCAGCGAAACATAGGTGTTGTCATGAGGGTCGCTGAAGGAGACGCATACGTCGTTGTCCTCCTCAAGCTCAAATACCTTTTCCGAGTCCATGTCACTGAAAAACTACAAAGTGCCGTCGTACTCATCCTGAACCAGATACATGGGCCGCGCGCGGAGCTCGCGTCCGTGCAACGTAGTCAACATGCCCGCCTTGATGCTCTTGATGAGCTTCCAGACTTTTTCCTTATGTTCCTGTGTCGACATCTTTTCTCTCCTTTTGCACTAAACCGAAATGCTCTCCCTCTTTCACTGAGGCTCCCGGGCATCTCTTTCAATCGTCCACAAAGAAGACAGACTAGAAAATAAATCTGTCCCGGTTTTGTAGTCCCGGTTTTGTAGATCATTCCACCGTGATGGTGACCTTTTCCGACATTACAGGAGGCTTGTGCGGCACATGCATGGAGTCACCCAATAATAGCTGCAGCGTATGGTCACCAGGCTCCAGCTTCAGCTCGGTGCTGGTCTGGCCACCGCCGAAGTGAATAACTTGATCCGTAGACGGCAGCGGCGCATCCATAGGCGGCAGTTGATCCAAATCGACTAACAGATGGTGGTGGCCGGTATTCTCTTGGCCAGTGCCCGCCTTAGCCACCTCCATACCTTCCAAGCCAAATTCCACAGTTACCGGACTGGCAACAGAGGCTCCGTCCTCTGGGCTTAGTATGCTAACTTTGGCGTCTGCCGGCGCGCTCGTGCGCTCAGTGGAAATGGTTTCAGTTGCTCCTTCTCTTTCATCCGAGGTCGGCTCACTCTGCGTGATGGGTTCTTCTTCATCACTATTATCGGAACAACCCTGGAGCAGAACACCGGTGGTAAACAAAGCACTGATCAGTAAGACCTTAAACGGCGTATGCACGGCAAATTCCTCCTTGTGCGATTAATGAGCTGGTAAGAGCCAGCTCCGAAACTGGCTGCGGATGACGCTGATTCGGTCACCTGATCAAAGGTAACAAAAAGCTTAAGGCGAAAAACAGCACCGTAAGGCGGCAGATTTGCGGTCGTGTTCGGCGCAAAATGCCGTGTTGGGCTGTGGTAGTGTTTGTTGAAATAAGCCTTAGCGGTCTCCAAACGTGGACAGATCTATTTTCGATCCCTGCTTCCCAAGCACAGCATTTTGCCCCGGCCGATGCCAGCTTGCTACTCGATGCGGTGCGGGCTTTTATGGAGTCGAGGGACATCATCGGCATTGTCGACCTGCCGGTGATGCTTTTCTTCAGCTCGTTCGCTTTCCGTATGCTGGAAGACTCCATTGCTATTATCTTCCACCGGTCCGACTATCCTTCGTCAATGTCATTTATGGCTCCCTGAGAAGTTCAAAACGTACCAATCCCACTTTGGCCGCCTACGCTTGCGCACCGGCTCAAAAGGGTCTTCTGCCAAAAGACATTGCACAGCAGCTGAAACACAAACGTCATATTAATGAAGCATTCTGTACAGCTCTTAACCATCTGTCCTGTATAGGTTTTCCTTATAATGTCCCGAACCACACAAAAGCTTGCCACAATCTTTGGACTTGTTATAACAGCCACTCTTACGCTGTCTGCCCAGGCCTATGAACTGGAGATCCACGGCTCCAATACCGTTGGCGCAACCCTGGCGCCAATGCTGGTGACAGGGTTTTTGCAGGAAAGAAGCAACGACCCGGTCTCATCAAAGAGCACTGGCCAAGAAAACGAAAACGTCATTTCCACAAGAACCGGAAGCCGTACAACGGATGTATTGGTCGCGGCCCACGGTTCCAGTACCGGCTTCAAGGCGCTCTCGGCTGGCCACGCAGACATCTGGGCATCATCTCGCCCGGTAAAGCGCGAAGAAGCGGAACAGCTTCGGGGCCAGGCCGACTTGACGGCCCTGGAGAGCGAACACGTGATTGCCATTGATGGTCTGGCGATACTGGTTCACCCCTCCAACCCAATTATCCAGATGAGCATCGACACCCTGGGGCAGATATTCTCCGGGCAGATCCAGAACTGGTCTGAGCTTGGCGGACCGGACCGCTCCATCCGGCTGTACGCCAGAGACAACCGTTCAGGCACCTGGGACACCTTCAAATCCCTGGTTCTGGGCAAGACCTACGCACTGGATGAAACGGCCCAGCGCTACGAATCCAACGACCAGCTTTCCGATGATGTCAGCCAGGATCCTGGCGGGATCGGCTTCTCGGGCCTCGCCTCCGTGCGCAACAGCAAACTGTTGGCTATTTCTGAGGGCAACGCGCCGGCACTTCTCCCCAATCAACTGACCGTGGCCAGCGAAGACTACCCGCTGTCCCGCAGGCTGTTCATGTACACCACCGGAGAACAGATAACGCCCCTGGCGGCAGGCCTGATTGAGTTTGCTCTTGGCCAGAAAGGCCAGACCCTTGTAGCGGAGTCCGGATTTATTTCCCAGAACCCTATCGCCATCAAGCCCGAATTGGACGGTTCGGCTCCGGATTCCTTTGGTCGGCTGACCGAAAATTACAACCGGCTGACCGTTAACTTCCGGTTTTCTGAGGGACGTACGAAACTCGATAACAAAGCACGGCGGGATCTGCAGCGATTGCAACGGTATCTTGAACAGGAGAATCGATCTCCCAAGGATCTTTTGTTGATCGGTTTTGCAGACACCCAGAGCCATGAACTGCGGGCACAAATGATCTCCGAACTACGGGCATTGTCAGTCCGCAAGGCAATGCAAAAGACGGGTGTTCCGGACGTGGCCTACACAGGTTACGGGCAATACATGCCTGTCGGAGGCAGAGGCAGTCAACGCAATGGCCGAGTGGAGATCTGGATCAGGTCCCGCTAGCACTCCAGCCCGGGAAGAACCTCTGCGAAATTGAGATCAAGCAGGCAGTCCGCTTAGGCACAGAGTGCTACTTTGGCGACTGCCGGGCTGTCAGTCGATAAAAAACGACTCAAAGCACGATGGTGGTGAACCAAAAAAGCATTTGCAGACTACTCTGTTAACCTGCTCATTCTTTTGATGCGAACGGAGTTTCTGCATGATTACAGTTCATCACCTTAATAATTCCCGCTCACAACGCATTCTCTGGATGCTGGAAGAGTTGGGAGTGCCCTACGAGATCCAGCGTTACGAGCGTGATCCCAAAACCATGCTGGCGCCTGCAAGCCTCAAAAAAATACACCCGCTGGGTAAATCACCGGTGATCACCGACGGCGATCTGGTCGTGGCGGAGTCCGGCGCCATTATAGAATACCTTGCCCACACCTATGGCAAAGACACCATGCTCCCGGAGAGCGGCGGCCAGGCGTGGCTTGATTACACTTACTGGCTGCATTACGCCGAAGGCTCTTTGATGCCTCCGCTGGTCATGCGCCTGGTGTTTGAAAAGGTAAAAACCAGCCCGATGCCGTTTTTTATCAAGCCAGTGGCAAAAGGCATTGCAGACAAAACCAATCAGATTTTCATCGGCCCGATGATCAAGACGCACATGGATTTTGTTGAATCCCACCTGGCGAAAAACACCTGGTTTCTCGGGGACAACCTCAGCGCAGCGGATATTCAGATGAGCTTTCCGTTGGAAGCCTCAGTGGCCCGGGGTATCGTCGGCAAGAACCGGCCTCATATCACAGCCTGGGTGGAACGCATGCACGCCAGACCTGCTTACCAGACCGCCCTTGAAAAAGGCGGAAAATATGATTTTGCCTGAGTAGACGGCGGCGGGCTATATCCAGTGCCGGCGTTTGAAAAACCAGACCAACCCCAGAACCGTCATGATCATGATGCCCCAGACCATCGGGTAACCGTAATACCAACGCAGCTCTGGCATCGACCAGGGGCTGCCCGGATGGTCAAAATTCATGCCGTAGACACCCACCACAAAAGTCAGCGGAATGAAGATGGTCGCGATAATCGTCAGCACCCTCATCGTCTCATTGGTACGCTGGCTGATACTGGAGAGATAGATATCAAGCATGCTGGTGGCCATGTCACGGAAGCTTTCCAGTAATTCGATAATCTGAATGCTGTGGTCGTAACAGTCGCGGAAATACACCAGCGTGCCCGCCAGAATCAATTCGTCCTCGCCCCGCATCAGCGTCGTGATCAGCTCACGCTGCGGCCAGAGCACCCGGCGTAGGGTCAGCAGCTCGCGTTTCAGCTCATGCAATGACGACAGCGTTTTCTGGCCCGGGCGCTCCAGCAACTCTTCCTCAAGCGCTTCAAGCTGGCCTCCGAATTGATCCAATACTGGAAAACCGGCATCAATAATGAAATCCATCAGGGCATAAAGCAGATAATCGATCCCGCGTTCGGCGAAGCGGCGGTTGTTGGGTTGTCGCATGCGCTTGCGCACCGGCTCAAAAGGGTCTTCCGCCAGAGGGCAAAAACAGATCAGATAGTTCTTTCCAACAAACAGGCTGACCTGAACCAACTCCAGATTCTGGCCATCGTAAACAGGCAGTGCAGCAATGATGAAAACCTGGTCGTCATAAAGTTCGATTTTGGGGCGTTGACCACTGTTGATAATGTCTTCCAGCGCCAGGTCGTGGAGATCAAATATCTGACCAAAATTTCGAAGCGTGTCGGGATCGATATGCCCATTCACCTGAATTCAGGTTTTGGTCTCCCGGGCCAGGAATGGCTGGCAATCGCGCGCCGAAGCGATGCGGTACTCCTCAACCGAGGACTCCGTGTAATCGATCAGCTGTATCGAAACCGGCGTTACCGGTTTCTGAATGGTCACCAAAGTTCCGGGTGCCGTGCCCGGGCTGTGGTAGTGTTTGTTGAAATAAGCCATAAACCATTCTCCGGGCTTCTGTGACGATTTCAGCAACAGCATAGCCGAGCTGCGGCTATTTGATAGCGCCCAAGGACGATGTCCCGATTTCTTCAGGTGAAGGAAAACTTCACAGTCTGTGTCAGGATTAACCCATGACAGGCACGATTGACCCATGACAGGCACAACCGACACCGAGCAGCCACCCGTTGGCCCGACCCGGCAGTTTCTGCAATTCTCCCACCGGGTTTTACATAATTTTCTGCGCAATCACGGGGTGTTGCTGGCGGGCGGGGTTGGTTATAACGTGCTGCTGTCGGCAGTACCGATGCTTGCCCTGCTGGCGGTATTGCTTACCCGCGTGGTGAACGAAGAGCAATTGCTGGAAGTCATGGCCGTGCAGGCAGAGCATTTTGCCCCGGCCCATGCCAGCTTGCTGCTGGATGCGGTCAGGGCTTTTATGGAATCGAGGGACATCATCGGTATTGTCGGTCTACCGGTGATGCTGTTCTTCAGCTCGTTCGCTTTCCGTATGCTGGAAGATTCCATTGCTATCATCTTCCACCGGCCGGACAACCCCCATCGCAATTTCTGGGTGTCTGCCGTGCTGCCCTATGCTTTCATCCTGATACTGGGCGCCGGTCTATTAGCTCTGACCCTGCTGTTCAGCCTGGTCAACGCACTGTACGAATCCCCGGGGCTGATTCTTTACCTGCTCAGTTTCGTTGGTGTATTTATTCTATTCAGCGCCATCTACAAGGTTCTGCCCATTGTACGCGTCTCTCCCCGGAGGGCCATCGTAGGGGGGCTGGTTGCGGCCATTCTCTGGGAAGCTACCCGCTTACTGTTGATGTACTACTTTCTCAATATATCCTTCGTCAATGTCATTTATGGCTCCCTGGCCACCATCATTGTGATACTGATCAGCCTGGAAATTGCCTCCATTATCCTGTTGCTGGGGGCCCAGGTGATCGCTGAGCTGGAACGGAGCGAGAGGCTGGGCCTGCCCTGGTATGTCTCCCCGGACTGAAGCCGGCCCTCAGCAGTGCTCTCAATGCTCAGAAATTGCCAGCCATTATCAATGTCTCCGGATGGTTCGACATTTACTCGATGGCGTTATACTCGCAGGTCAAGGCATATCCCTGATAATCTTACGAGGACCAATCCAAATGGCTGACGAAGACACCCTCAACGCCCTGAAAACCGCCTTTACATTCATGCCTCAGCCGGTGGAAATTAACCGGTTTGAATACGGCGACGATGCGGACAGAATTCTCGCTCAGGTGAATTTTGTGCGGGAGGTGCTGATGAGCCACGGAATAGATCCGGAAGAAGTGGCCGGAGAAATCAACCCGAATTCTTCACCGAATTCCTGCTACTAACCAAAATACTCCTGCATCCAATCGAACAGAGTCTGGGTGTTCATCTCGGCCAGCGCCATATTCTGAAAACTATCACCTACCTCGTCATCTATGGTCACAAACTGGTAGAGCAGAATCCCGGGCTGCTCATCGTGCAGAATCAGCGTTATGCGCCGTCGAGTACGCAGGCAGTCAAGTGTCATGACATCCGCCGGTATGCCTGAATCGCGCATACCACGCCTGACTTCTACCACCGGATTGATGTGCTCGTGGGCCGCCTGAATGCGGGCATGGGCATCATTGACCATATCGGAGAGGGCTTTCAGAGGGTCATCCTGGGACATTAAACGCTGCCTGTTCTCGTATTAATTGAGTTGTTCAGTCACCCGTAAAGTTTAGCTCACGACAGGACCCAAACCGCCCCACCCCAAGACCGTTTAATCCGGGACAAAAAACCCGAGACAGGTTTATTTTCCAGCAGCCGGCCTCCCCGTTTTACTCAACTGAATACGTTGAACTAAGTGCCCGGTCAAGTCTGTTAGAATCGACCCGAAGCTCCCCTTCTGAAACGTCGACAGGCCCTCATGCATGAAGCTCAATCCCTTTAACACCCGTATTGGCCTGGCTCTGGGGGGCGGCGCGGCCAAGGGCATTGCTCACATTGGCGTTTTGAAGGCTTTCGAGGAAGAGCACATCCGGATTCATTGTATTTCGGGTACTAGCGTGGGGGCACTGGTCGCCAGTTATTACGCTTTCGGGCGCCCGGTAGAGTCCATACTTTCCATTGGTTCAACGCTGAATCTGTCCAGGATTCTTAACTTTACCCTGGAGCGAGGTGGCCTGTTCAGCACGCATGCTATTCGGGAGATGATCCATCGGGATCTGGGGGATTGTCAAATCGAAGATGCCGACATTCTCCTGGCCATTTGCGCAACGGATATCGAAACTGGCGAGCAGCTGATATTCAGGAAAGGTAATCTGGCGAACGCCGTCTGTGCGTCCATGGCTGTGCCCGGCCTGTTTGTGCCGGTGGAGATGGATGGCCGGATTCTTGTAGACGGTGGGCTGGTTGAAAATGTCCCGATTTCGCCGTTGGCAAAAATGGGCGCGGGTATTACCGTGGCCATTGATCTGAGCCATGTCAGCCGGTACCCGAAACCGGAAGATACGTTTGATGTGATCAGCAACGCCATCAACATTGGTATCGATTTTAATACCCGCCAGCAGCTGAAAAAGGCGGACATAGTGGTGCCGTTGGATTTAAGCCGTTACAGCCTCACCAATAACGCCAAATGTCTGGAAGAGCTTTACATGGAAGGCTACCACCCCATGAAGAAAACGATTCGCCGAGTGCTCTGGTACAAACGGATGAATGTCTTTATTTACCTTTTAAAAGCCGTTCGGGAGTTGTTGCCTCTCAAGGTACCCGAGATTATCAAAGACCTTAAGCGCCATGCCTTGGCCGCCCGCAATCGAAGCTAACCGACGCTCTTCAGTCATCCGCCCCGGGAAACGCTTGCGATCTTGGACCATGAGCATAGGATAAAGGTGAACATCACTGTGCGAAGGAAATGGACATGAAGTGGATCATACTGATCATTATTGGCGCTATTGTGGCTTTCTGGCTTTATCGGGGCCGTCGCAGTAACAGCATTGAAGATCCTGATGTAAAGACGTTCGACGAAAAGGATTATTACCTCACACCGGATGACAACGCATCCGATGACGAGTCATCCTCTGGTGACAATAACCCGCGTCACTGAGTTGTTTCTTGTCCGATCATTGCTTGATCCCGCCTGTTAAGCGAAGGAATGCATGACACTGTTTGAAATCGTCGCCATCCTGCTGAGCCTCTCCGCGGTGTTCAGCTATATCAATGCCCGGTTTGGGAGACCGGTTTGGGAGTCGAGCCGGACTTTGACCAACATATATCAGGGAGCTATCTTTATAGCTTAGGGTGCAGGGGACCCGGCTATGGATGGTTTCATTTCTTCCAAGGCGTTCGAGTTTGCCATTGGCGCGATCTTTGTTGCCTTCCATGCTTATGGCCGCTTCAACACGCCAAACTCCAATCGCAGTTCCACCACCCGCCTGCGTTTTGTGGCCTGTTTTGGCCTTTATGCAGCAACCTTGTTGGCCATTTACTGGATGGTTACAGTCGTGGCCTGGGTGCCGCCTGAAGTGTTGGCATAGTGCCCACGATGTTCGCTATCAGCGTTTTATCCAGATGCGTGAAAGTGAGTATGAAACCCTGAAAATGCAGTTTGCGACTATAAGTTCCCGGGTTTCGGCCTACTACCGCCGGGTGGACGAAATGGGCGGGCAACTGCAGCGTATCGAGCAGGATCTGCGAGAGACCCTGGTCAGTGATGTTCCTGACCTGTTCATGAAAATTTGCCGGTTGATGGCCCACGCCATGCTCAGTGCCGAAACCGGCAAGCTCGAACGGGGCATGGAAGACATGATGAATCTGGTGGAACAGTGGCCTGGTCTTCAATAAAACCGCATCGACACCCCCAAGTTTTACCTCCTACGCAGAGAAGTGAATGGGTCAGGCTACGTAGGCTTCACCCTGTTCAAAGCGCGTCCGTACCCAAGCAATCTGGGTGTGGGCCGTTGCCAGTTGATAGTGTGGTGAATCCTTAAACGAGCGCCAACTGCCGCCCCACACCAGTGATCCGACGGCGTATTCAGCAACCGCGTCGTAATCGCTCTGACTCGTTGAGTAGGAACCGTCTTCTCTAAAAATGCCAATGTCCCAGGCAATGCCAAAATTATGATTGCTCTGCCCACCCCGCGCGCGCGTGACGACCGGGCCAGGATTGCCGTAGCGCCCTTGGCGAAAGAGCTGATTCTGCTCGTGGTAAGTGCGGGTCCCGGAGATAATTTTCACATTCACACCCCGGCTTAATGCCCGAGTCATGAACTTACGAACCTCCTGCTGAGCCTGGATGGACAGGGAGGAAATCTTCTGCTCTGTGCGCCGGTCAAACGTGCCAAGTTCGTCCTTCAGCTTTTCGTATTCGGTATCGAAGGCGGTGGAGGCTGCCTCGGAGATTCGGCCCCACAATCCATCCAGCGCGCCGCGATAAAAACCTTCTGACTTCAGCAGACGTTGAAAAAAGAGCACATCCTCGCCAAACAATCTGTCGCTCATTCTGAACCTCCTAAGTGATCAGGGTAGTGGTCGCAATGCCCAACCACGGATTACCACTTTCTCTGGGCTCCACGACTTCAGAATAGATCATTTTTTATGCAAGACTGTTGCCTGAGATGAATTCTTGTAACTCACCCCTCGCTCAAGGCGGAGCGTGTTACTGGGGTGGCTTGCCGAATGCACTTTCGCCTCCAAAATCTGGAGAATTGGCATTTTAGCTTCTATAGTTTTTAAGTCTGGCAAGTCATCGAGTTCTTGGCAGGAAGTAAGAGTCGCAGTTTGACGACTGGCCGGACGAACATAACCAACAGCAGTACCAAAAAACCAGCACAAGGAAGAAGTGTTATGTCAGCTTGGTACCACGTCTATATTAAGAATTCTACAACCTACGATTTCATGTACATGGAGGGAAGCGTCGAGCCCTCGGCACGCCTGATCAATGACACGGCTCGGTGGAATAAGGCACCGCATGATATTGAATCCCAGTTGGGCGCCGCTGAAAGCAACGCCTATGCATTCGACTGCACGGGGTCGAACGGCTGCACGGGGTATGCCGACTATGCCATCCTGGATACCGAGGAAAACAAAAAAATCGGCACTCTGACACTGAGCTGGTCGGTCCACACATTCGGAGCAAACAGCGCTTCTGCGTCTGTCGATACTGATGCGGTTCGGGTTACACGGGACGACCATGAAGACAAGGGGTTGGAAGAGGTAGTACACCACGTCGAGGTGAAACAGGGAATATAGTCAATGTGAGCTGGAAGGCTTACCCGACTTCAGTTCGGAGGCAGCAGCGCGGCCCTGACAAGAAACACCTACGAAAGGATTTCATGCGTGAGTGAGACAAACAGTTTTGACTTCAGGCCGGGCCTGGACGGATTAGACGGGCAATCCGATAAGGCGCCACTGGTGTCGTCATCCTCGTTCCCCGAACTGTGCTACCACGGATTTGCTCCAGTGGCTTATGAGTTCCCGCAAAATCCGAAGAGCCAGAAAGCCAATATAGGAACAGGGATCGTCAGTCAGGATGATGTACAAAAGGTTGAAACATTCGCGGATATTGTGCCGGAGTCGCAAGCGCAAATTCAGGAACTGCTGGACGAAATAGACAGTTTCGAGGCAGCAATCAAAGCTGGAGCAACGCCTTACACCGATCACGTCAAGCACCTCAATGTGCTGCAGAAGACTTTGAATCACCCAGTGAACGACAGGATTTCTTACGGAGACCGCAAGGAGAGCGATTACCTCGGATATTTGGAAAAGATTCGTGAGCAGTACGCCAAAAAAATGGATACGAAAGGAAGTGAGCAAAAACCTCCCGTAACTGAGGACGATCCCGGGCAAACGAGCGCGGGATCCGGTGAAGGAAAAGGAGTGCCCGCCAGCAGTGTCCCTGATAAGCCTGAACATGCCCATCCAACATTGCAAAATATTGCCCAGTCAGGATTGCTACAGCCAGCCACCAGCTCCGGTGTGCAGGGCGGCATGCTGGGCTACGGCGTTTTAAAGACTTATCGGCAAGACTGGAAAAAACTGGGAATTTGCCTGGGCCGGCTGATCAGCACCATTTGTCTTGCCCCGGGGGAAGTAACCAGGCTGGCCATCATAGATTGGCAGCGAAAAGCTTCAGGAACGAGCCATGAAGCGATTGATCAAACGGATATCAACGAGGAATTTTCTGACCAATCCCGGCAAATCGATGAAATCAAAGCCGGCACAGCCAGCAAAATTCAGGAGGCTAACAGCAACAATACCCAGATCGGCAGTAACACGACGGTGAGTGCTGGAGTCAGCAACCCTACCTGGCACGCTGGTGTGAAAAGTTCGCTGAATGTCAGCCATGGGGTACAGGCATCTTACGCGTCTGCCACGTCTGACCTGAAAGCCACTGGCAGTAATCGTGTTGATCAGATCACCAGGGAGATGGCGCAGACACAACGCTCAAAACGATCCACCATCGTAAGAGAAGTAACGCAATCAGAGGCTGAACGGCTCTCAACCCGCGTTGTAGCAAACTACAATCAGCAGCATTCGTTAAACCTTGAGTACTTTGAAATTCTTCAGAAGTATCAGGTAGCGACTGAGAATGGGGGTTCTCAGGGATGCGTGTTTGTTCCCTGTCATCCATTGGACTTCAATTCAGCTGAAGTCCGATCTGCATTCGCACCTCAGCTTTTTTCAATTTTTCAGGAGGACCTGATTTTATCAGAGCGAACAGCCGATCTCATTCAGTTCATCTATGGTGGTGAAACAGAACAGGATGAATTGATAAAGGGTATTCAGGAGGCGATCAGTGCGGATAAAAAATTCATAGGCGACCGTCAAAATGATTTGGACACTCTGGACAGCGTCCTTGAAAAGCTAAACGATCTGCGCCTTAAAATAAGCAACCGATCGTCTCTTCAGGAGAGTCTTGCATCACTCAAGTCGATAATTTCGGCCGCGGATTATCGTGAACTTGTTGGCAGGTTAGGGCGTGGTAACAGCATCGACTATTACACGTCGGCGGTACTCAAGCTTGGTGAGAAGTACGAGATCTCCAGAAAAGAACTGGTCCGCACTATCGAAGACAGACGATCAAAGATGCAGTCCCGCAAGCGGCGGCTGCGAAATCAGCAGGTATCAATCCAGAACATTTTTGCCATGAACGCCGGCTACTTTACCCAACAAACAGTCATGCGCATGGACCCTACGGAGCTGTTTTGTTTTCTCGCAAAGGTCCAAGTTACTGAGGCAGGTTCACAGAGCAGCCTCACCCTGGCCGACATGGGCGTTCAGCCGATTCCTGTGGGCTACTCCGGAAATATGATTGCCTTTCTGTTCAGTCCTCCCGAACCTTCAGCGCCCGCAGCGTCTAGCGCACTAGTGAAGCGACTGCTTGGCCTGCTGAAAGGCAGCTCAGCGAACAATGGTGCAGAGCCAAGCATCATAACCCTGCCCACCTCTGGCGTGTTTATGGAAGCGGTTCTTGGGTCATCGATGGCTGCCGAACATGTGGGCACCGAATATAAGGACTGGAGAAACCACGAACACACCATTCCAATCCTGCCGCCAGACATTGATAGCCTGGCATCGAGAGATCGCAGCCAGGAGACGCTCAACCTTGAAGAGTCGGGTTTTGGCGCTCAAATGCAGTCAATGCGGCAACGTGCGCTAGAGAGTATTTCGAGCCTGACTGATTTCGTCAGTCAGCTGGATGTAAGCCCTTCCTTGCCTGGTTCGCCCTCCAGCAACACGAAAGCCGGTGCTGAGCCGGATGACGATAAGCCAGATGCAACTCCGCCTGAGAAGCCGACGCAAACCGCAGCGCCTGGAGATGGAGATGGAGATGGAGATGGAGATGGCGAGGGTATTGAAACCATCTAGTAACTGGTGTTTTTGAATATAGGGATATAGGTATGGCCAAGCATCTGACATGTTATAAAGATTCGGACGGTAAGCACCTGAAAAATCTGAAAGCCCGCGCAAAAAATAAGGATTTTTTTGGCGGCATGAAAAATTACAAAAATATGACTGAGTTCGATAACCGGTATGACACCGATGGCGCATCCGGCGACAAGAAAACTGACTGGGCACTATTCTGGATAAAGTGTTACTTAGGAAAGAATAAAGAAAAGCAGAAGAAAGTGTACCTGGCGGAGTATGAGAAAGAGCACAGCGCCTGGATGAAACGACGCCTTAAGTTAACGAAGAGTGGGTACTTCCCCTACATGATGACTGGGGTAGTTGGCGGCCATTCTGCAGATGATCCGCCGACGGTCTATCTCTATGAGGGTTATGAAAATGCGCCCTCGGAATGCAAACTTTGGGTGTTTACTCCTTGAGTAAATTATCTGGCTTTCACAAACTGCTCACGATAAAAAACAATATCTTGGAGGGGAGCATAAGTCTGGCACCTGCAGTCCGCCGAAGACCACATCTCGATTGACGAGTCCAATAATGTCACGCTTTCCAACAAAGCTGCTGAGGCAATGTGGGGCTACGATCAGTAAGATCGAATTCGACGGGGTCATCACCGACCGTGACGGCAAGCTAATCAAAAAATAAATCTGTCCCGGTTACTGTCCCGGTTACTTCAGGCGCACCGGGACCATGATGTGCGCATAGTCTGTTCCTTTCCACATGACATAGGGCCCGCCGTTATGCGGATCGGTTGGCAGGGAGTCGAGGTCTTTCGCATCGGGGACAATAACCATCAGGTGCGGGCCCTCCTTGATCCAGTCGTTGTCGTCGGTTTTGCCCTTGGCGTATGGATCGATGTTACTCGCCCCCTCGTCACCGGCCAGCATATAGGAAATGCCGAGCCCGGGTGATGTGAAGGGCTGTTTGCTCATCCATGCCGCGGCCCACTTCTGCCACGGGCCATCCAGGCACATGGGGGCCGTGCCTTGCAAGGTTGGTGGTGTGGGGAAGCAGACGTAATTACTGCTTCCTTCCTGCAGCACGTTGTTATCCCAGTCCATAACAGTTACTTGATTGCGAAGCGAAACAGGCGCTGCACTAAGAGCATCCTTGAGAAGCTGGCTGCTATCGTCTGCAACAACCTGGCTGGCAGGGATCATCAGAACCAGAGCGGTTAAAATGCCTGTGGCTGTGTTCATGTGTATGGCCCTCGATTTTCATTGAAATCGGATACTGCTTTGAACAAGTATGAACGATTGTTCTGGGGCCATAGGACCAATGCGTTCTTAGGAGAGCGAAAGAAAGTTCTAAGCCTTATGAGGGAGGTGGCAGCCAGCGATGTCGTCGGGCATGGCGGTGTCGCCCTTGGTCTGAGTATCGATCAAGACCTGACCCCGATGCCGAGCCGTGCGCTATTGTGCAGGTATGCCAGAGCGTACAACTCAAGTTCGGTCTGCGTGTAGTAAAAGCCTTTATAGATAATGAGCGGTTCATGCCGCGCCAGGTTGATCACCTTTTTATAATTTATTCCGTGGTGTAATGAGATGACGCCTTTGTGCGCCATCTCTGAGTGGAGCGCGTTCACAGACCTGCCCTCCGAGTAATCGCGGAAATGTGGGTCTGCGAGCTCCGCAAGTTGGGCACTGAGTGGCGTTGTGGGCGAGGCTCTGTCGCCGCTCCCAGGGGAACGCCCGTTGAGCACGACCCGCGCGCAACTGCTGATGCTGAACCATGTCGCCGCAGCGCCGAGACCGGCGAGTAAGGTGCGCCTATCCATGAGCATCACCTTTTAAAGTGCTGGCAAGATGCGCGCCTAGGCGCAACGCCATTGCCACAATGGTGTAGGTTGGGTTAGAGGCGCCGCCGGCTGGAAAGACCGACGACCCGGCCACGTATAGGTTGTCGGTCGTGTGCACTCGGCAGTTGCTGTCGACCACGGAGCCGGCCGCCAACCGACCCATTCGTGTTGTGCCTATTAGGTGTCCGCCACTGTGCAGCCTGAATTCGGGCTGCAGGATGGAGGGGCGTCCCAACCCCGAGCGCAGTAGTGCCTTGCCGAACAGGTGCCAGCTCTCACGCGCCAGCTCCTGATAGCGGTAGTGGAAATCAACGCGCGGCATGGGGACTCCAAGGTAATTGCTCTGGTCGCTGTCGCGCACGGAATTCCTGAAATCCGGGGCAATTTCGGCCCGAATGGTGACTGGGGTATGAAGCATCTCGCGCCGCTTGCCCAGCAGCACGGTTGAGGTCATCTGCTCCAGATTGAAATCAGCGCTGAAAGACAGCACGCCATGCTCGACGCAATAGCTGTCTGATAACTGGAGTGCGTGTACCACGCGCGGATCTTTTTTGATGTCATTCGGGAGCCGATCACGGTCCAGGTAAATGTCCGCCACCGCGTAGAGGTGTGGATGCTCCATCAGGCCGAGTCCGACGGGCATTTGCTCAACAATATCAGAGAGCTGCAGCAACCGCGGGTTGCCCACCCCACCGCAGGCAAGTACAAAGGTGTCAGCCGACACGAACGTTGGTGAGAGCTGGGGCGCTAGTGAGTCTTGCAGTTCCACAGCGGTGATGGTGCGCCCCCGTGTTATCAGGCGGGATCCGGTGGTGCCCAGTATCAGGTCGACGCGGGGATGGTGTTGGAAAAAGAAATGGTACTTTTTATTAAACCGGACCGGCGGGCTCAGATAAAAGGGCTTGTAAACCAGCTCTGATGTTCCTTCAATGGCAACCATCGGGCGACGATAGGCGTCGTCTGGTAGCTCTATAATGCGAGCAGCGGCTGGATACCAACGGTTTATTTCCTGGTAGGGGATAGGCCACGCTTGAGCCATGAAGGCTCTCTTCTCCAGCACGGCACAAAACCCGCCCCAGATGGTCGAGCTACCGCCAAAGCAACGTTGCGTGTGCATGGGGAAGTAATCGTCGGTCAAATCGCCATGTAACTGGACGCCGGCCAGGGTCTGGATGGTTGGGTGTGGGTCCAGCAATCCGCTCTCGATGACGGCGATTTTAAGGGAGGGGTCTTTGGACAACTCAAGCGCCGTGGTGATACCGGCGGGACCGCTACCGAGGATAATAACGTCATAATGACGCTGCTGGGGTTGATTGAGAATCATAGATTCAGCCTTCCTCGTTGGCCCGCACCTCCGGCCCCAGGCTAACAGCAAGGGCATGGGTCAAGGCTACCAGTCTGCCCCTGGTTTTTTCAGAACTTATGTATGAAACGCCTCCTTGATATCTTCAATTGAGGAGTGCGCCTTCGTCGGCGATGGGCTCATGGCGGGGGCGGTGGTCACCTCCGGCGCAACCATCGCCGGGTCCAGCGAAAGGATAACGTAGCCACCGACAGCTCCGGCGCCGAAGCCCGGAGCGAAAACCAGCGACCGTTTGCTGATTGCCCCGTCGAAGACGGCGTCGGCCAGCGCCATCGGGATGCTCGCCGCAGAGGCGTTGCCAACCTCGGCGATGTTGAAGTAAATGTCCTTGGCGTCGATCCCCTGGGGCTCGGCGATCTCGATGATCATGTTCTTGTTGGCTTGATGGGGCACGATTATGTCGATCTCAAGCCCGAGCTCGGAAAGCTCGCCCATCATCTGGTTCAGGTAGCGCTTGACCAACGCCTTGACCTCGGGGCCATAGACCGTGATGTCGTTGTCGAAGTCGGGATTCGGCCAGATGATGGAGTTCACCTGACTGGCGGGTCCGCTCGCATAGGTCTGGACCACATGAATGTCACGTTCACCGTCGGACGGCGCAATCACCATGGCGGCGGCCCCGTCGCCAAAGATCATCCGCGACGGTCGGGCATTGCCGATTTTGTCCGAGAACTTCTCTGCCATGACCAGCAGGACCGGACGTTCGATCTCCCGCAGCAAGCGGACCGACTCGGCGACGCCATACGGGAACCCGGCGCACGCAGCGACGATGTCGGCCGAGCAATGGGTCTGCATGATGCCCATCTGGCCTGAGAGCCAGGTGGCGGTCGACGGGATCAGTCGGCTCGAAGTACAGGAGCAGAACAGCACCGCACCGATCTCCTCGGGCCCGCGACCGGCATGCTTCATCGCTGCCCGCGCGGCCTCAAGGGCGATATTCTCCAATGGCTCGGCCGTATAACGGCGCCGTTCGATGCCGGTTTTGTCGGCGATTTCCTCCGCACTCATTGGCGACCACGAGGATGGGGAGTTCCGGACCACATCCTCGTTAGAGCAGATGATCTCACCCTTGCGGATTGCCAGCGCCTCGATCTTCGGTTGGATTGGCGCATCGTCGCCGATCACCACCGGCGGGTAAGGTCTCACGGGCTCGACGGCAGGATCTGGCGTCGGCGCCTGCTTCGCTTCGGTGGCACCACTCTTTTCGCGGTTGATAAATTCGAGCACGTGGCGGTTTTTCGGATAAAACAGCACGACGATGTCGTCATCCTGCATCTCGGCCAACGGCTTCAGCTTGGCCTGGCTCCGGTCCCAGGGCTGCTGGTTGTGCAACACCATTGACCAGCGCCGGAGCGCCTCGAGTTCGGCCTGCTCGTCTGAGACATCAAGGATATCGTCGACGCTGTAGTGAGGGTGGTCAGGATTATAGTTGCCGAGGGTGGTCGTCTTGGCATCGACAGTGGCGAGCGCCTCGGCAATCGTGGCCTTGATCGGCGGAAGTGACGCTGCGAGATAGAGCTTGTTTGAAAAGCAGTCGAAGAGTATGTCGAACAGCTCGTCCTCAGCCGTTGCGTTCCACTTCGCCGGCAGCTGCGCGTAGGCTTCGCGGACACCTGCGGACTTGGCTGCCCGCCCCTCCCAGGGCTGCAGCAGAGGCACGAAGACATCGTCGCGGTTCCGCGGGACATCGCGCCAGCGCATCGGCTGCTTGTCGTACATCACCAGCGGGTATCGATTCGCCCAGTAAAGGTGCAAGCCGATGTCGCGCAACAGGTCATAGCGCGTCGCATAGCGTCCCGCAGCCGCCCGCTCGGCGATTTCGGTGCCGGTCGGAGCCTTCACTTCGAAGTCGCGCCGAATGATCGCCTTCAACTGGTTGAGATCGGTGATAATCGAGAAGTCGAGCTCGGTAAAGATGCTTGAGGGAAACACCAGTTTTCCATGTTTGTTCAGTCGAAACGGTTTCATGAATTCTCCTTGCTGATAGCTGAAAGGAAATTGCAGACTCATGTATGACCCAACCCCATTTTTCAATAGCCCAGGTATTTCACAAGACACCGACGCTCCAAGTTACTGTCATTGCTTAATGATTACTGCCCAGGCCTTATCGGCTTCCTGCTTGTAGTTTTTCCAATCACCCTTTAGCCAGCGCTGCCTGCCCCCTTCAGCGTAAAACAGATGCAAGCCTTCACCGAAGAACTCCCAGACAGTACCGTCAGTTTTGACCAGTCCTTCTCCGAGGCTTAAGGCATTGGAACAAAAGCCGTTGTATAGCGGTTGGTAGCGTTCTGGATCTGAGGCAAATTTATCCGCGGATTGCTGCGAAGCGAAATGCCATTTCGCATCTTTCCATTCGACCGTAAATTTATTGTTTCCTATAATTACCTTATGTTCTTTTCGTACCTCTGGCAGGTGATAGGCCGTTGTGTCGACACCTCCTATGGCTACCGAGCCAAGGAAACTTTTACTGACCGGCTCACCTGCAAAGACAACGCTGCTGACAAACAGGATAATCAGAGTTATAAAAATCTTTTTCATCAGAAAATATGCCTGTCTCGGTTTTCTTGATTCAAATAGGCTAGTTGGCCAATTTGTCGCCGGCCCCTTTAAACCGAGGCGATTCTGAAACGTCTTTCCATCCAGCGCCCTGTTCAACAGACGCTGATCATCAGCCAACGCATAATGGGAGAGAGAGAAGGCCAGCAACATCACTAGCCACAACATCAGCCAGCGCGTGTATCGGGAAAGGAACAACGCGGAGAAGCAGGGAGTCTGATCAGAAGAATGACTCATGGGCACATCCTCCCTTCATAAAACCTAATTAGAGCTTAGACCCGGCAATCTTCGAAAGGAAATATAAATGTACTAACCCCAATTTATTTGAAAATCCGGGAGGCGATCAGAAAATAAATCTGTCCCGGTTTTTGCTGGCCATTAACCCGCCAGCGCGGCCCGCACCTTCTTGCTCAGATGGCCCATTTCGACCCGACCAAGTACCTGGGGGCGCAGTTCGTTCATCACACGACCCATGTCCTGCATTCCCTGGGCGTCGGTTGAGCTGATTGCCGAACGGATCAGGCCGTCCAAGTCATCCTCAGTGAGGGCGGCGGGCATGAATTCCTCAATAATCACCATTTCCGCCCGCTCCTTGTCGCCCAGCTCCTCGCGACCGGCATTATCGTATTGACTGGCTGAGTCGCGGCGTTGCTTGAGCATTTTGTCCAGCACCTTCAGAACGTCCTCGTCATTCAGTTCGCGGCGCTCATCAATCTCGATCTGTTTGATCGCGGCTTGAGCCATACGCAGGGTGATAAGCCGGATTTTATCCCTGTTCCGCATCGCGTTTTTTACCGCGTTGCTCAGTTGTTCCTTGAGTGATGATTCTGCCATTGTCGGACTCCTGTTCCGGGGGTTAAGAGAGCTGATTTCGCTTTGAGAGAAGGGCTAGGTTTAACGGAAAACCTGCGCAAGTTCAATCGCCAACAAAGAAAAAAGCCCCGAAGTATCAGCTTCGGGGCCTCTTGGCATTCTGCACTTTTAACTCTCAATTACAGCATGCGACATCCAGCGCCTGCTGCCTATTCAGGCCGCTTGTTTCCTGCGGCGCGTTACGGCCATGCCGACCAACCCCAGACCGATCAGGCCCAGTGTGGCAGGTTCCGGAACCTGCGTGGCTTCGGAGTTAACCTCAATCGCGAAGCCTGTGCCACCGCCGTGGTCAGAGCGGAGGATTTGCAGCAAGTGATCACCAGCAGAAATCCCGGACAGGTTGATATCATATTCGTTCAGGTTGGCACCGCCTGAGCGGGTTGCGCCAAACAGGAATGCACCGTCAAGCCACAACACGACACCATTATCCACACCAACGTCAATGGTCAGGTTGGAGAGACTATCGAGAAAAAAATCATACACGATGGCTGTTTCAGTATTAACGGTCCAGTTGCCCGGAATGGCAGACCCCGGGGCACCCCAGGTGCCACCCGTGTAATCGCCAGCCAACCAATCAGTCCCAAACTCAGACGTAAAAGCGAAGCCGGGATCAGATGCCAACGCTATGGTCGGGTCACCCTCACTGCTGTTCGCACCCAGTAGAAAGCCACCCGCGCCATCCATGCTGGCAAGATCACCGAGACCTGCGTTGTAGAGACCCGTCGTTGTGTTATCGATAATCAATGTCGCGTGAGCCTGTACTGAAGACGCAAGTAGTGCAGCGGCAATCGCAAGTTTAAGTTTCATCAGTCGCTTTCCTTATTTGAGCGCCAAGTAGGACGCAAGACTAAATGCATACATGCAATCCACATACCACAAAATAAATACAATAAAACCAGCAACCTGAAGTAATGAAAAACTTACGATGTAATTTATTTCGACACTTTGGAGTCTGGCGGCCTGTCGGATGCTGACTTTGTGAACCAAAGAGTCATTTGCCAACTACTCTATTAAATCGTTCAGTAAACTTTACCAACAACAAGGAGACTGTCTATGAGCAATCCCATCATTGCAGACAACAAGCCAAAAAAAGTCACGTTGGAGAAAGACAAAAAGTACATGTTCTGCGCCTGCGGGCGTTCCAACAACCAACCCTTCTGCGACGGCTCTCACGCAGGTACGGGTTTCAGCCCCAAGAGCTTCGTGGCAAAAGAAGACGGCCACGCATTTCTCTGCCAGTGCAAACACACCGACGATGCGCCTTACTGCGATGGCACCCACTCTCAATTCGACAAAGATCAGGTTGGCACGGAAGGACCCGGCTAGAATCCAAAGGCGAAGCAGATACCGCAGAATGAATAGACACTCAGCGGACAACAAAGGACAACGCTCTGTGACACCCAAACGCTGGAAGCTCAACATGCGGCCCCATGAGCTGCCTTTCCGGCGGGGACCACAGGCCGTATCGCCGAACCATGAAGTCGAGCAGATGGTGTGGATTTCCCTCAACTACCTTGCAGCCAAGCCAGAGCGCAAAGATTTGCCAGAACAGCCCGCCAGAATCGCGACAAACACCATCACAAAAGCACCCGCTACCCAGACTACCGGTGCCATGCAGACGTCCTTGTTTTACTTCCTTCAGTCCGTCAGGCGTGAAACATAAATCACTCTTTCGTTTTGTCCCGGTTTTCGTTTCTTTACAGACATTTTTTTTCCTGCCCGTTATTCTTAAGTAGCGTGGGCGCGGGTTTTTTTGATGACCGGCTGATTTTCGGGACACAGGATTTGCGAATGGCTGGGGATTATCGTGTGGGTAGAATGGCTCTGGCGGAAATCCTCCTGATCACCTGGCTTTCCAGCTCCGAGGTGTGGGGGGGACCAATGAGTGTAGTGACTGAGCACTCGCCTCCAGGTGAGTACCTCGATGCACACGGCCATGTAACCGGGGCTACTGCTGAACTTGTGCGTGAACTGATGAAACGTGCTGGCGAGCCGGGTGACATTGCTCTGCTTCCGTGGGCGCGGGGCTACAGGATGGCCCTGCAAGGGCCGAATGTAGCACTGTTTGAAACCACCCGGTCAGAAATACGGGAAGACCTGTTCAAATGGGTCGGTCCGATCAAGCGCGTCACCGGCGGCTTTTTTGTCCGTCGCCAGGATGATGTTGCGATAGAGACCCTAAACGATGCGCGCGAGCTGGATGGCATCTGTGTGTATCGGGGCAGCTCTGGCGGGCAATCACTGACGGAGCTGGGCTTTACCAATCTGGAGCAGCCCACCCGGCCAGTGCAATGTCTGGAGATGCTAATGCACGGCCGCGTTGATGCCTGGGTGACCAGCGACATTGGCCGTATGCCGTTATTTGCCGAAGCGGCTTATTCAGAGAACGATGTCGTACTGGCCTACGCCACCTCGACGAAATACCTCTACATTGCTATGTCTTTGGATACAGAGGATGCAACAGTTGCCCTCTGGCAAGAAACTCTCGATAAGATGAAACTGGATGGCACATTTGCGCAGTACTACCGTGGCACCTACCCCGATGAAATGATCGAAGCGCTTAGCCAGCCAGGGCACCCCGATCTTCCCTGGCTGGACTAGGACGACTTGATCAGACCAGAAAATAAATCTGTCTCGGATTTTCAATGTTCCTGAAAGGTTTGGGCCGCCTGAAATACTTGATTGCGCCCGGCTTCCTTGGCTTCGTAAAGTGCATTATCTGCTTGTTGTATCAGTAATTCATGTGACATTTGGGTGGTCGAAACCAGACTACAAACACCTGCGCTGATGGTAATCACCGACGCCACATCTGAGAATTCATGAACAATGCCAAGCGCCTGAATGGCGACCCGGCAGGCCTCAGCGACCGCGGCAGCATCCTGGGTGTCCGGCAGCACCAGAGCGAACTCCTCACCGCCATAACGAGCTACCAGATCGGTGGGCCGTCGCACCACCTGTTCCAATACTTGCGCAACCTGTTTCAGACACTGATCACCGCCCGGATGACCATAAGCATCATTAAATGCCTTAAAGTAATCAATATCCAACATAACCATCGAAATCGGCTGACTCTGGCGTAAAGCCCTCGACCACTCCTGCTTAAGATAAAGATCAAAATGCCGGCGGTTGGCAAGCCCCGTCAGGGCATCGGTCAGGGAAATTGTCTCCAGCTCGCGCTTGGTTGTGTTCAGTTCGGCATTCTGCCGCAGGCTTCGCACTGCAAAGAACACCAGCAATGCGACGAAGAAAAAACCAAACCCGATGACAAGGGTAGGCAGATAGCCCCGCCTGGCACTCACAAATGTCATCCCGGGCATGGCCTGAACCACCCAATATCGGCCCGCTACGGGCGCTAGGGGTACTTCGTGAACCAGGCTTCTCAGCCAGCGCGCATCGCTGGAGCGGCCAGTGCTGTATATCACATCCTGGGCCCCCTCGGTGCGATCCACAATCTGAATCAGGATGTTGCTGTCAATCGCCGTCGGAATCGACTGGCTCACCAGTTCATCTATCCGAAATACGCCGTTCAGAAAGCCAGAATGGCGCACCGCTCGATCCTCCGGAGTTGTATCGGAGGCCCCGCTGTACAAAGGCGCGAAAACCAGCAAGCCTTTCTGGTTGTCCTGCGCCTGTACCAGCTCGATGGCAGCCGTCGCGACCATTCGCCCGGTCCCCCTCGCGGTCAGCAGGGCCGCCCGCCGCTTAGCCTCGCTCGACAAGTCAAAACCGATAGCAGGCCGATTATCCGCTACAGGCTCGATGAACTGCACAGGAACGAGCCAGGGCAGCTCTTCCGCTGGCATAGCGCCAGCCGTTGCCGATATCCCCGACAACACAAACCCGGGATACCAACTCTGCTGCCGCTGCTCAAAACCGGCCCGGTCTTCCTGACTGACAATCGGGGCCCAGGCAAACGCCTTGATGGCCGGAGAGCGCTCAAGTACCGGCCGGGTCAGCCTGCCAAAAAGCTCTGCATCCATCTCCGGGATCATGCCCACAGAGGTCTTCAAGGCGAACAGGATTTCAAGGTTAAGCAGCACTTCACGCTCGAAGGCGGTCGCAAGCTGGGTAACATCCGCACGAAACTCTTTAGTGATGCTTTCGTTTTCCTCCAGGTACAAGCCACGGCTGAGGGCGGCACAAAACCCCAAACCAATCAACGCCAACAGAATCACCACCAATGAGGGATGCCGCTTCATAGAATCCGAGTCACTATAGGGGTGAGCTCATTCCCTGTTGTATTCAAAACACAGACCTCCACTCCCTTCGGGATTCTGCGGGCAGGCACAGTTCTGCACCCACAACAATTGGGATGTTAACAAATGTAACAAGGAGGAACACGGTATCCTTTACGCTTCTTCATAACTTGCTAATAACAACATCCGCTGCCCGGTCGCACAGGCAGCCATGCTGGTGTCGACCGTCTTGAGATGGCAGGCTATTGAAACAACGACCAGCAACAAAGAATGAACAACAAGGCAACGATTATGGATTTCGTCAGAACCCCGGACACACGCTTTGAACGACTGCTCGACTACCCCTTTGAGCCGCATTACGCAGAGCTGGACAGCCTGCGGATGCATTACGTGGATGAGGGACCGGCCGATGCCAGCCCGATTCTCATGCTGCACGGGGAACCTTCCTGGTCCTACCTCTATCGCCACATGATTCCCATATGCGCGGCGGCTGGCCATCGGGTGATTGCGCCGGACCTTATCGGCTTTGGCAAGTCCGATAAACCTAGCGCCATCGAGGATTACAGCTACCAACAGCACATGGACTGGATGCAGCGGTTCATCGATAAGCTCGAGCTGAACAACATCACTCTGGTGTGCCAGGATTGGGGCTCACTGCTAGGCTTGCGGCTCGCCGCCGAAAACCCGGACCGCTTCCGGGCCATTGTGGTCGGCAACGGGATGCTGCCCACCGGAGACCAGAAAACGCCACTGGCGTTCAACCTCTGGAAGAACTTTGCGTTGCACAGCCCCTGGTTCCCGATTGGCCGAATCATCAACGCGGGCTCATTCCGCAAACTGAGCCCGGACGAACTGCGAGCATACGACGCTCCCTTCCCGAGCAAAAAACACAAAGCCGGCGCCCGTGCGTTTCCGCGCCTGGTGCCGGTACGCCCGGACGACCCGGCGAGTGAAGCCAACCGCAAAGCGTGGACCGTTCTAGAGCGCTGGGAGAAACCCTTTCTCACCACCTTCAGCAATGGCGACCCGATTACCCGTGGCGGTGCCGCTTATATGCAAAAACGGATTCCGGGGGCGAAGGATCAGCCCCATATCACCCTCAAAGGCGGCCACTTCCTCCAGGAAGATTCGCCGGTGCCCTTTGCCCGGGCGATTAACGATCTGCTTGCCTCTGGGTCCTGAGGGCTTCGCGTGCGCGGACAACATCCATGTGCAGGAGGGTCGGTTGCTGATCAACCTCAAGGAGTAGCGGCTGATATTCGCCCGGCTCTTTTGCTTTCTCGAAAGCCTCGGGATAACGCCGTTGCATTTTCGCCAGCGTGCCGTCCGAGTGCCGAGGGCCCACAGCGTTACCGCACTGAACAGAGACCAGAGCAACGGCAGTAGAAGAAACAACCAGCGAACTCGCCTGGGCAACAGCAACAGGCAAGGTACTGAGGCGGCGACCGAGGGAGGTGCGCCAGGTACCCATGCCCTCAATACAGACGATCGATATAGGACTCGTGCGGCTTCGCCATGCGGTTGTGGTCGTGCGCCCATTCGCGCGGAGGCAGATCCGGGACAGGCGGCAGGTCGCGGCTATAATCAAACTGCTCCAGCAGGTTGCTGATGCAGTTCAACCGGGCATGGCGCTTGACGTCGGCATCCACCATCCGCCACGGCGCGTATGACAGGTCCGTATAGTGCAGCATTTCGTCCTTGGCCCTTGAGTACTCGGCCCACAGTTCGCGCGATTTGAGATCCATCTCGGAGATCTTCCAGCGCTTGGTGGGATCGGCGGCACGCGCCTGAAAGCGCTGCTCCTGGACTTCCTCGCTGACCGAGAACCAGTACTTAAGCAGGATAATGCCTTCCTCGACAAGCATGTGCTCGAATTCGGGACAGGTGTGCATGAACAGCGCGACCTCCTCGGCTGTTGCGAACCCCATCACCCGTTCGACGCCCGCCCGGTTGTACCAAGAGCGGTCAAACAGCACCATCTCTCCCGCCGTCGGCAGGTGGGCCACGTATCGCTGAAAGTACCACTGGCTGCGCTCGCGATCGGACGGTTTGCCAAGTGCGACAGTACGCACAATGCGAGGATTCGTCTTCTCGGTAATGCGCTTGATGGTCCCGCCCTTGCCAGCGGCGTCGCGTCCCTCGAATAAGACCACGATGCGCAGGCCCTGGTCGGTGATGGCGCGCTGGAACTTGGCCAGCTCCTCCTCCAATCGTGCCAGTTCCTTCTCGTAGATCGCCTTCTTCAATATTCCGCGCTTATCGTAAGCGTCGTCGCTGAAGCGGCGACTCGGCGACAATGGTTGCATGCGACCTCTCCAGATTGACTGCCCGGCTCTCTATGGCTTGAGCTTACTTACATTACCAAGACGCTGTAGCCTCAAGCCACACAATCTGGGTGCCTGACCCCGCTTTTGTAACCAATGCTTAATGAGCCCTCCACTTTTATTTTGCTCTAGCCCCCCCATTATACTAATAGAATCTTGCCCCCCACCCCGCAGGACGTGAATATGAACGCTATTCTTAAGAAATTCCTTTTTGTCTCAAGCATTTATCTTCTAGCACCAACCGCTGGCGCTTTCAGCCTGAATGATGCCTTGTCCAGCGGAACACAAGCGCTCTCTTCAACAACAGAAGTCAGTGGTGAAGCCCAACAACTCGTCGGTAAGCTCCAGGATCAGCTTGGCGTCAGCGAAGCTCAGGCGGTTGGTGGTACCGGTGCATTATTACAGCTGGCGCAAAATCAGCTCGGCACCGACACCATGAGCACCCTGATCAGTGAAACCTCAGGCCTATCCAACCTACTGGGAGGTGGCAGCAGTCTGAGCGAAAGCCTGCTATCCAATATTTCATCCATGAGCGGAGTGCAGCCGGCCTTCTCAGCGCTGGGTATGGACAGCGCCATGATCCAGCAGTTTGTACCGATTGTGTTGGGATTCCTGGGAGAGCAAGGGGTTGGCTCTTCATTGCTGGGCCAGTTGCAAAGTCTTTGGATGCCTGCCGGCTGAGCAGATAGCATTGATTCGGTCGGGCTCCCTGTTCTCCCTCGATGTACCGTCGCCGTGGTCGCCATTGGCACGGCGTCAGATGTCGACGTCTGCGTGCGGCGATTCTGCTTTCTCCTCTAAAAACGTCCCCCGACACATGCTTGAGTTTCTTTTTGCAACTTTGCACTCCGGACAATCAGAACTATACTTTTACCGCTTACTTAAGTGGCAACTGGCTCAATACCAAATCTAACCGGCTATAAAAATAACCCCGGAGATTCAAATGCTTAATCATACCCTTACTCGATCCACCTCTGTTTTTGCCTCCACCGTTGCTGGCTTTCTATTAGCAAGTAGCGCTTTCGCAGCTACCGAAATCAAACTCGGATGGACCACCTCCGATAGCGAGGTAGACCCTTACGCGATCGCCGCGCACTACTTTGCGGAAGAACTCGAAAACGCAGCACCCGGTGAATTCAACGTTTTGTTCTTCCCTAACCACCAGCTCGGTAATGATACCGCGATGCTTGAGGGGTTACAGTTTGGCACTATGCATGCCGGTGTGATTACCGGCACCCAGGTAGGCCAGTTGGAGACGGCGTTTCAGCTCAATGACCTCCCATTCCTTTACGCCAATAGCGCCCAGGCCCATGAGGTTCTGGATGGCGAGGTCGGTCAGGAATTGCTCAAGCGGCTTGAAGCCCAAGGCATAATGGGACTGGGTTTTGCCGAGGCGGGTTTCCGTCATACCATCAATAATTTACGACCAGTGGCAAAGCCAGACGACTTCAAGGGCATCAAGCTGCGTGTCCAACCCAGTGACCTGTTTATCGACAGCTTTCGAGCGATTGGCGCAAACCCAACGCCAATGGCCTGGAGTGACGTTTTCACCGCAGTACAGCAGGGCACTGTAGATGGCCTGGAGATTCCGCTTGCCGTCATCTTTGCAAACAAGTACCCGGAAGTTACTGATTACCTCTCGTTGACCAGCCACACCTACAACGCCCTCGCGTTGTTGATGTCAAAAGACGTCTTCGATGGCTTGTCGGAAGAGCTTCAAGACGCCGTCCGTGACGCTGCCAAACGCGCCATCGAACGCCAGCGGGCAACTGTAGCCGCCAATGAAAAAGACATCCTGCAAAAAATCAAAGATGCCGGTATGAAAGTGAATGAAATTGAAGATGTCGAGGCTTTCCGAGCCAAAGTCGCCAACGTTTACGATGCCTACAGTGACAAAATCGGTGCCGATCTCGTCGATAAAGCGCTGGATCAGGTGAGCAAATAAGCAGGCATAAAACGATCGCTGACATAAGTTGGAAAACGATCTTTGCGGGACATATTCTTAATGTATCGTTATGTGGATACTGCAGGGCTCTGGGTAGTCAAAATTTCCTACCTTCTAGGGGCGCTTAGCGCCCTGGTTATGTTGGGCAGCCTCCTCGTCGGCGTCTTTTACCGTTACGTACTTGACGCTTCTCTGGCCTGGAGCGACGAGGTCGCTACCCTCGCCTTTGTCTGGACCATATTCCTGTTTGCAAGCGCTCTTGTCCGCGACTTCGGCCATGTCCGGGTCGCGCTTTTGCTGGACGCCCTTCCGCGTGTGGCCGCTGAACTCTTCGAGCGGGCCATCGTTATTTTAGTGTTGATCTTCGGCTATATCCTGCTCACGACTGGCTGGGATTATACCGAGTTTACGGCAAATCGTGTGTCGGCGGCTGTCCGGTACCCGATGTGGCTGCAGACTGCGGCAATCCCCGTTTGCGGTGGACTGATTGTCTTCCATGCGGTGGTTCTCTTACTGAGACCTTCGTGGATCAGGGATATGCCTGAGGTGAACAATGGGTGACATCGGCTCAGTTATGATTGTCGGCCTCTTTGTTATGCTGATTCTCGGGGTCCCCATTGCCATTACTCTGGGCCTCCTCACAGCCGTCGGCGTTTGGATGGCGGACAGCAATCCCATGATCATGGCCCAACGCTTTCTGGCAGGCGGCTCAGTCTCCAGCCTTCTGGCTATCCCCGGATTCATTCTTGCCGGCGAATTGATGAGCGCGGGCGGGCTCTCCCGTCGTCTTGTGCGAGTGGCATCGGTATTTTTTGGTCATCTGACCGGTGGACTTTCCATGTCTACTGTCGTGGCCGGCACATTCTTTGGGGCAATTTCCGGTTCTGCGCCAGCCACTACCGCAGCAGTCGGCTCGATTATGATCGATGAGCTTGAAGCCAAGGGGTATAAACGGGGTTACGCAGCGGCACTCGCCACCGCAGTAGGACCGCTCGGTCAAATGATTCCCCCGTCTATCCCGATGGTAATTTGGGGCGTACTCGCAGAGGAATCCATTTCCAGACTTTTCCTCGCCGGGATTATTCCCGGGCTTATTGCAGCGGCTGGTTTTTGTGTCGTCAGTGTTCTGTATGCAAGACGCATGGGGATACCCAAAGAAAGTCGTGCAACTAAAGCAGACATTCTGTTTGCCTTGCGCGATGGATCCTGGGCACTGTTAGCGCCCGTGGTCATCCTTGGGGGCATCTACAGCGGGATCTTTACACCCACAGAGGCTGCGACTGTAGGAGCCTTTTATAGTGCCCTGACAGGCCTGTTTTTTTACCGCGACCTGCACTTCAGGGAACTCCCCGCCATCCTGATCAAGTCCATGCGCACAACGGCGGTCATCATGTTCATTATCGCTGTCGCCTATGGTTTCGCGTGGGTTATGGCCAGCGAACAGATTCCCGGGAGACTCACGGAAAGTTTGCTAGCTCTGACCACCAATCCGTTTCTTCTGCTGTTGATCATCAATCTCATGTTGCTGGTTCTGGGCGCCGTGATGGACAACATTTCCGCCATGGTGATTCTCAGCACGGTATTGATTGGTCTGGGCCAACAGATTGGCCTGGATCCTATACAGCTCGGTGCCATGGTGGTTATTAACTTTGCGGTTGGAATGGTAACGCCTCCCGTTGGCTACTCCATTTTCGTGGCCTCCAGTATCAGCGGAATGCGGGTCGAGACGATAGCCCGCCATATCTGGCCGTTCCTGTTGGTGCTCCTCGGTGTGGTTGGCCTGATTGCCTATGTACCCGCCGTGACGCTCTGGCTTCCTGGTTTTTATGACTGAATATGACCCCATGACCAACAGGTGAAACATCGACGATGAATGTCCCTTCCGATATTCCTGCACCCGATCCAACTCCCGGGCAGCCTGCGCAAAAGCTACCTGCTGGCGCCTGTGACACCCACGCTCATCTCTTTGGGCCCCAGGAACGCTACCCCTATCATCCGGATCGAAACTACACGCCGCCCGATGCCAGCGAAACGGCTTATCGACACCTGTTAAAAACCCTTGGCTTTGACCGGGCGGTGTTAGTGCAACCAAGTGTCTATGGGACCGATAACAGCAGGATGCTAGACACCCTATCCAGCATCACCGCTGACGACGAGCTGCAATGGCGGGGTGTTGCCGTCGTCGATCGTCATGTCAGTGATGACGAATTACACTACATGCACAAAGTAGGGGTGCGTGGGATCCGAGTGAACATGGTGTTCCCGGGAGGCGTCACCTTTGATGACGTCAAGGCCCTCGCCGATCGCATCAAGTCGCTGAATTGGCATATTCAGTTTTTTGTTGATGTTTCCAAATTTGAGCGCCTGGCGGAACGGCTGAATAATTTGCCCGTGCCCTCGGTGGTAGACCACATGGGCCATATGCCGACATCATTCGGCATCAACCACCCAGGCTTTAAAGAGCTTCTAAGCCTGGTAGCAGATGGACGAACCTGGGTAAAACTCACGGGTCCAAATCGCATCAGCGCTCTGGATCACGCACCGTTCACAGATGTTGATCCCTTTTTCCTGTCGCTGCGCGCAGCCCGTGAAGACCGCTGTCTCTTTGGCACAGATTGGCCACACGTGAAGCTCCCTGGCTCCATGCCCAAAGATGCCACTCTTGTTGATGAGTTTTTGAGGCTGGTGCCTGAACCTTCTGCCCGTCAAGCTATCCTCGTCGATAATCCTGATCGCTTGTATCAGTTCACCTAAAACAAAAGCGATTCGGCTTTTTCCGCGATACTTTAATCAGCGCAAGGCCGTTTCAGTGACTAAACTACACTGAAATGGATTGTTGTCAGGAGCGCCGCATGCACGAACCCGATCGCTATATCTACCCGCACCGTCTACTCCACTGGTTGGTGGCTGGCGCGGTGTTGCTCTCCTTAGCCAGCGGCTTAACGTTGGGCTTTCTGGGGTTTGACGGCGCCGTCGATCTGATGGGCAAAACACTCACTAATGTGCTATATGGCAGCCATAAAACGCTGGGTGTGTTGATATTACTGCTGATGACACTGCGCGTTATTACCCGCCTGGCTTTTGTGGTGCCAGACCATGTACCGCCCTTGAATACCTTCGAAAGAGTCGTCAGTACCAGTGTCCATCACTTGCTCTATTTAGCGCTGATTATCATGCCGTTAATCGGCTGGTCCGCCACCGCAAGCGGCGGCTTCCCAGTGGAATTTTTCCTCTGGGAGTTGCCAGGGTTCATTGGCAAGGATGAACCGCTCTCTGAACTGCTCTATATGCTGCATGAATGGCTGGGCTGGATCATTTTGGCGCTGGTGGTGCTGCATGTGTCTGGTGCGATGTTCCATTGGAAAATCAAGCGCGATAACGTTATGAAGCGTATGAGCCTGTTCGATTAAGAAATAAAACCGGGACAGGTTTATTTTCCAGCCGGCGATCTCCCCGGTTTTTGAAAAAAATGCCCGTCTCGACTCAACAGCTCCGCCGCAGGCATACCGAAGTACTCTCCCTGCGAGAAATCAATGCCCAGCTCCACGACGCGTTCCTGCACCGCTTCACTGTGCACGAACTCTGCCACCGTTTTGATCCCCATGCTCCGGGCAAATTGCACAATTCCCTTAGTCACAAGAAACGCCGTGTGGTCCTGCGCCAGATAGCGAATCAGGCTACCGTCTATCTTGATGAAATCCACGTTCAACTTGTGCAGATGGGAAAAATTGGAATAGCCGGTGCCGAAGTCATCAATGGCAATCCGGCATCCAAAGGATTTCACTTTCTCGATAAAGTGCAAGACGTCGCCGTAATTGCCGATGCCATCGGATTCGAGAATCTCGAAGATCACCCGCTCACCAACATTGCTCCCCCGCAGATGCTCCAGAATCAGAGCAAGGGTTTCCGGGTCAATGATATCCACATAGGACAGGTTGATGGAAAACTCGTGGGGCTGCGTGGCAAAAGCGGCGAACGACTTTTCCACCATGATCCGGGTGATCTGACGGTTAAGCCGGAGTTTATTGGCCACTTCGATGAACTGCCCGGCGGCGATCACGCCATGCTCGGCATCTTCCATCCTCACCAAGCACTCATACTTGGTAAACGTGCCCTGCAGGTTGTCGTGAATCGGCTGGAAGTACGGACGTAATGCGTTGGTCTCGATCGCCTTCTTCAGGCGCCGCGCCCAATAGATATTTTTCTCGTAGCCTTTTTCAACCTCCTGGCTTTGGTCATAAAACAGGTACTGACGCATCTGGTCCCGCGCCTGCAAAACAGCGATGGTTGCCTGGTTAAGCAGACGGTCCGGTGCTGATTCGTCATTACTCTCTCTCTGGAAGGCAATGCCCGCGCTGGTATCCAGGCTTAACGCCTGCTGCTGCCAGGTAACCCGTTGCGCACAAACGAATTCGGTCAATTCACTGGCGAAAGTGCGCACCCGGGACTCAGCAACACAAGGACCCAGGAGCGCGAATTCATCACTGGACAGGCGATAAAGTTCGGGTGAAGGCCCAAAGGGGTGAGAATGGGTGCGGATAAACGAGCGCACCTGCTTGCGCATGGCCAACAGCACGGCATCGCCACATTCATTGCCAAACAGGCTGTTAATTTCCTTGAAACGGTCCAGGTTCAGGAGGATGAGGCAGGCGTCTTGCCGGTCCTGCAGGTCTCTCAACAGACGCGCACGATTGGGCAGGCCGGTCAGAACGTCCGTGTAGGAGGCCTGCAATTCACGTATGAGCTGCGTGATCCGATAAAGCAGGTAAAGGCTCAGTATCAGCAAAACCGAGCCCGTGATCAGCAGTATCCGGTAATTCGTGTCGCGCATGGGCACCAGCACCCGGTCGATCTCATCGTTTGGAACGCCAGCACCATAGACCATACCTGCCGGTGTCGTGGCGTAATACAACTCATAGAGTCGCCCGCCGACGTCAAGCTCCCGTGTGCGCAGGCGTTTTCCAGGGGTTTGGCTATCATCTGATGCTGATGGCGTGTCCGGATCATTTCCGGAAAGATTCGCTGCCAGGATGGCATCGATAAGCTTCTGCTCCTGAACCGGATCTTCGTTTTGGCTGAGACTGGACAGGTTTCGGTTGTTGCGGTCATTGAGAAAAGAAAAGCTGTTTTGCGTGACTTCCATACGGCTGACCAGGTCAACAACCTGATCCGAAGCCCAGTCGATGGTCGCGACGCCAATCAACTCACCCTCGGCGTTGACCACCGGCTGAGCAAGGGTGAGAACAGCGCGCTCGGTTGCCATGTCAAAGTACACCGGTGACCAGTAGACAGACACGCCCGATGCGGGATTGTGGGCGCTTTCCCGCCCCAGGGTCAGGTCATACCAGCGGGTCTGCCTGAAATCGGTTGATTGTGATTGCATTCTGGGGCGGCCAACTCCGGCCTTGACCAGGTAGGGAGCGTAGCGTTCACCGGCTGGTGCTACAACGCCCGGCTGATACCAGAGACCAGCACCGGAGACATCGGCCTCGCTCTCAAGAAGGCTTTGCAGCGTTTTTTCAAGCTGGCCCTGCAGTTGGTGCTGGGCTTTTGGCGAATCGGGCTGTTCCCGCGATAACCGGTAGAATGTCTCGCCGATCGTCGCGAGAGTCGCCACCTGGCGTTCCAGAGCAATTTGGCGGGCATCAATGCGGACCAGTCCCGTGAAGAACACATCCCGGATCTGATCCCGGCGCAACTCATACATCGCCTGTTGGGAGTAGTTCAGGTTCAGGTGAGATAACAGGAACATGCCAATAGCGAAAAGCGCGATCAGCAGGAGTAACAGCCCCATGATGGAGTGCAGGGCGTAGCTGCTTCTCCAGAAGCCCAGATGTGGCCGTATCCATCTGGACAGGACTGGCCACAGCAGCTGTTTAATTTGCATTGGCACCCGCAGTGGCTGAAACCAGATTGTCGAGAGCGTTTTCAGCCCCGGCATGGCCAAGTCCTGCCGCTGTCCTGAACCACTTCACGGCCGTATTCTTATCCTGCGCTACGCCAAGCCCCTGAGCGTACATTTCGCCTAGCAGGTAAGCTGCCTGACCGGATTCAGGCGCAGCCTGCTCGGCCCAGCGAAAGGCTGACTCGTGATTACCCAGGGCGTTCTGGATCTGGGCCATGCTTGCCTGCGCACCAGCAGCGCCATCTTCGGCAGGGCCGCGACAGGCTTTCAGGGCACCACTGAAGTTGCGAATCCGAGTGAGCAGGTAGCAGTCGTTCAACTGGCCGGATACGGCCACTTTTTGAGCTTCATTATCGCGAACATCACTATCATCGTTCAGGGGTTCACTGGCTGGCTGCCGTGCGGGTTTTGGCGCCTGCTGCATGGCTTCGAGCCGTGCTTCATAAACCGCCACATCCTGAGGACAGGAAAAGCCATAACCACGACGATACAATGCCAGGCCGGTTTCGGTAATCCCATCCGTGTTATAACGCCCGGCGACAGCGGCACAGCGGCGTTCACGCTCCTGCCTCACTTGCCCGAGCTGGGCCGTGCGGGCCGGGTCATCCGCGTAACGCTGCAGATACTCCGTTAGCGGATCAATGAATGGTTGATCAAAAAGCGGTTTAATTTTCTGGTCAAGATCAGCAGTAGGAGCCCTTTGCCCGATTTTGCTCAGCGCGCCACCGGTGCGACTCAGGAAGTCACTGGTCTTTAAATTGCCGCAGCCTGCCATTAGCACTGCGCTCATCATGATGACAAGCAATCGATACATCGGATTCACCAGAAGATCTAAAAGATTGTAGACGTGCGTCAGGAAAATAGCCCAATCTGATGAACTCTAGTTCACCTGTTCCCCGATGTCCTCGATGACATTGTAACGTATTGAAACCCGCTGGATGACAAGGCAGTTTCAGACAGTCGCCTGAGGGGATTGAGAGGTCAGGAGAGATCAGGAGAACCCCGGGACACGAGGGCCCCGGTTTCTCCTACCGCTCCCGGACATTTCAAGAGAGCGGAAATGTTATCGATCAGAAGTTGTAACCGATACCCGCGCTGTATGCGAAGGCACCATCATCAAAGTTGTCGTTGGCGTCACTGGCGCTGTCAAAGAAAACCTGATATTCGACCTGAACGGTGATGTAGGTTTTTTCCCGGACATAATACTTCACACCGGCCTCGGGGCCTGCGAAGAAAGTTTCATCTACGTCATCGCCATAGATACCACCGAGGTTGGCACCGACAAAGGGCTGCCAGCTACCACCGTCAAAGTGGTAATCGACAAAGGCCCGTGAAGCACCAGACCAGCTCGAATTGCTTTCCGTATCCGCAAAACCAAAACTTTGGCGCAAGCCAATGGCCACCCTGTCGGTGAAAAACTTGCCCACGTCAAAGCTGACGGCAGCGACGTTGTTGTCGAAATCGTTATCACTCGAACCGGAGCCGGTCAAAGCGAAAAGGCCATCACCGGATTCAGGTTCAGCCGAAACCAGTGCGGGTGAAAGTGCCAGGCAGATGATTGCCGCAGAGTGCTTGAGTTTCATAGGATTGTTTCCTCGTACATTCCTGCTTTTATTTGAAGTGCTACTGGCTTTTAAGCGACTGCTTGCAACTACTCTCGCACTCCCGGTACCGAATGCCAGATCAGTGCCGGGAAGAGCATTGCGACTGCGTTACAGAAGCATAAGCCACACAACAGGTCTGCAGAGGTGCCAACGAAATTTGTAATAGTTCAGCCGACTGACGTTGAAACCAAATCCGGTGGATTGAATTGAGCGAACAGGTTCTGCCAAAAAAAGCGGTATAGACGAATTCGCTATCAAGACTTTAAGTGGTTTATCAGGAACAAACTGTAGTTACTCTTTAATACTGTTTATTATTATTTTTCATAGATAATAAAATTTCCCAACCCTTATGACGTTTATAACGACATTGTTATATACCGTTACGATATAAGGCCGAAAACAGATACATGTAGCCAAGCATTGCAAATGCGACACGTTCGGCGAGGATAAAACAGCGCTTAAAATTAACGAATGTTAATTAATGTCAATCGAAAACTGTGAATCCACACCAGATTTTATTTCTGTTAGCTGGTCTTCGAGAGCAAATCCATCCCGCTTTTCAGGAGGAGCTTGAGCCGAGCAAACAGAGCATTGTGAGCCGCCCTGGCCACTGCGCCAACATCATGTCCGCGGACTACACAGAGTTCGGCGCAGGTATCGATCGGGACACAAGCGGCACACGTTACTGGACGCTGGTTTTGGCTGCCCCAGGTCGTGAGCCCACTGAGTAAAACCGGGACAGGCTTGCTCAATTGCGGTTTAACAAGCTGATTGAGCCGCTGGTCGCGGACGCTCTCAGTCAGTACCGGATAACCCGGACGGCGTTTGCGGCCTTTTCCGGCGTTATATTCGATCCAGCTCAGGCGGCGGTCGGCTTGCATCGTCGGCGCCTGTACAAGCTACTGGATCACCTGCAGCGAGACGTTACCCTTAGCACCCAAAGCAGCTTTCGCCCGAAAGACCGGTTTGTGGCGCGGATTCTGGACATGTTCGACATGATCAAATCGGGTTTACTTTAGTTACCGGAGTTTCTGCATCATGACCATTATAGTAAAATTTTACGTAACAAAACCCCCTCAACGTTGTCTCAGTAACTCTCGCCGTCACCAAAAGGGGAAACTGACATGAACAGACTCTTAGGGTTAATCGCCGCTACGCTGATGTTCACAACCAGCGCAATGGCTTCCGAATCGCCCGTCTACACCGGCCTACTGAGCAACACCGGCGCCGGTGGGTACGACACTGTCAGCTACTTCGAAACAGGACAACCCACCAAGGGTTCCGGCGACTACACCGCCGAGTACCAAGGTGCTACCTGGCGGTTTGCAAACTCCGAGAACCTTGCCCGCTTCAAAGACAACCCTGAGCGCTACGCACCGGCCTATGGCGGCTACTGTGCCTGGGCGGTCAGCGAGGGCTACCTTGCCAAGGGGGACCCGAAACACTGGTCCATCCGGGAGGGCCGCCTGTACCTGAACTACAACCAGTCCGTGCAAGATCAGTGGCTAGAAAATCCTGACGGGTTTATTCGTCAGGCGGATGTGAATTGGCCGAAGGTTCTGGAGTAGTAACCGTGTTTAACTCAATGAACTTCTCCCTGCAGAGCCCTATACCGAGAGCAGGCCTCTTTAAATTCTCGCCCTCCGCGCGCGCAATTGAAGGGCAACTTACTTCCAAGCGCCTGAGCATTTACCTGGTGCGTTATCCAGAGGGCCACAAAGTGGTTCCCCACGTGGACATGGTATCCGAAGGCCGGCTGTACAAGCTCAATTGCGTACTGGTTAGGCCCAAAGCCGGCGGCGAGTTCATCTGCGAAAAAAACGTATTCAATCTGTTTGGGAGAGTCATACTCTTCCGGCCGGACCTTTACCAACACCGGGTTTCGAAGATTGAGCGCGGCAACCGCTGGCTAATCAGTTTTGCGTTGACCCAAAGCTGAACGAAAACGAGGAACGATGGAATTCACCTTTCTGGGCACGTCTGCCGGAACACCGGACTTCTGCTGGCAGGATCAAGACTTCGGGGTGACTAACGTGGCGCTGTCCCATCGAGTACCTTGCCGTGCCTACGTTTTCACTGAGCGCAACATCGAGCGACAACTGTTGCAGGACAAACTGAAGCAAGATGGCATCGAACCCGGGCAAAGAAACCATCGGCAGGTGGCACTACAGCCGGTTCCCACCGGAGCCAGCGCTTCTCTGATCTGAACAAAAGCAGGCGATAACCCACCATTTGCCCCGGTTTTCTCTACTAATACACACTGTCAGTTGATTCCAGCGCAAGGGCGTAGCGAGTGCTGCGCCCGCCGCCAGGGAGCCTGCGCAGGCAACCCTTCTCCAGCAGGTCGGCCAGATCGCGGGTGGCGGTGGCTTTGCTCACCTTTGCCATGGACTTGTACTTGGCCGCATTGATTCCCTTATCGAATCAATATATGAGCCGATTGCGGCAATTATTCGGCTCAAGGGCCAATGCAAACTGGCAGGCTGAACACTTAACCGGCTCTACGCTTCATACGCCTTACGATAATTACCCTGATAATCAAAGATCCGTTCCTGCACCTGCCAGTAGTGCTTTTGTTTGCGGGCAATGACAAAATCCGGTGCAGGCAACAAGGCTTGTATCTCAAGCACCTCTTCAATCCTGCTGAACGCTTGCGGAGCCTGGCTATTCACTAAACGCCGTCCAAACAGTTTGTTAAAGACGTTGCGCTGTGCCGGTTTGCTGAAATCAAAAGACTCACTGAGCTCTTCCCCACCTTCACCATGATAGGTGATTCTCAGTGTGCTGTCGGGTTTGCCATTATGAGCGCTTAATGTGATCCCGGCGCAACGGATCACCATGGCATCTTTGAGTTTCAGGGCATCTCTTAGCTGATCATCCGGGTCGATAATGACTTTTTTACACTGCTGGCAGTTGCGGGCCGCGATATCATTCTCGGCATTGCAATGTGGGCACTCCTTGAAACGAAAACGGTAATCGCACTGTTCAGGGCGCACGTTCTGCGCTGCAGGCTCATCCTCTTCAGCAGGCCCTAGCAGCCCCTGACAACGGCGCCCGTAGTGCTCGATCACCTGGCCTTCACTATCGGTTTTGCCCCAGAAGATATTGGCAAAACCACAGCCTGGGCAGAAGACCTGCACCGGCTCACAATCCGGGTTCGGTTTCTTCTCCCCCACTTCCGGATGATACAGATTGACACTGTTGCCCGCGTAATCAATCACCAGACAATCCTGTTTACCTTCGTCCAGACGAAGACCGCGACCCACAATCTGCTGATACAGGCTGACCGACTGGGTAGGACGAAGAATGGCAATAAAGTCCACATGGGGCGCATCAAAGCCCGTGGTGAGCACGGACACATTCACCAGATACTTTAACTGCCGCTGTTTAAAGCGCTGAATCAGCGAATCCCGTTCATTCAGATCGGTAGCGCCGGTAATCAAGGCTGTTTGGTGTTCCGGCAAGTAGCCGGTGATCTCCTTCGCATGGTCCACCGTTGCAGCAAAGATCATCACCGCCTTACGCTTAACGGCCAGCTCCATCACCTGCTCAATAATGGCACGGGTTACACGCTGATGTTTGCCCAGCAGTTGGTTAACGTCTTTATCGGCGTATTCGCCAAAGCGGTCCTGAGACAGCGCGGAGAAATCGTATTGCGCCACCGCCGCGTTAACCAACTCAGGCTTGGTGAGATACCCCCGATTAATCATATAGCTCAACGGCAGTTCATAAATGCACTGCACAAAGGGCTTATCCTGTTCATCACTACAGCTACGGACAAAACCCCGGTAGTGATAGCGATAGATCCAGCCCATGGCCAAACGATAGGGTGTGGCGGTTAGCCCGAGCACTTTTAGGGAGTCATTCTGTTGCCGCAGCAACTCGATGATTGTTTGATACTGACTGCTTTCATCACCACTGACCCGATGGCACTCATCGATGATGATCAATGAATATTCATCGCTGAACTGATCCAGATTAGCCGACACGGACTGCACACTGGCGAAGGTCACCTGATACCGGTTTTCCTTGCGTTTTAACCCGGCGGAGAAGACGCCGGCCGTTAACCCATAGCTCTGGTATTTGGCATGATTCTGCTCAACAAGCTCTTTTACGTGGGTAAGCACCAGAATCTTACGCCGGGCAAGACGGGCCAACTCGGCAATGACCAGACTTTTACCCGCACCGGTCGGCAACACAATAACGGCAGAATCATCCGATTTGCGAAAGTGTTTCAAAGTGGCATCAACGGCTTCCTGTTGGTAAGGCCGCAGCTTAAAAGGAGCATTCATTTTGCAGTGCTTAATCGCTATCCGGATGAAAGGGCGGTCATACTAGCAAATACCGGTGCCGTTACCTGCGAACCTGTAAATAAATCTGTCCCCAGGCCCAGCATAGGAGGAAATTCCAGGGTCAGCCAAGAAAACAGGGCAGCTGATCGATGTTTACCAGACCAGTAGGAAGACCCTCAGAAAATAAATCTGTTCAGTGTTCTCATTGATTCCACCGAACAGGTGGCCCGGTTTGCTCAATTGCGGTTTAATGCGCCCGACACTCACTTGCCCGCAGATACGCCTGTCACTATGCCCATTGTCACATCGTCCGAGCAAAATATCTCCGAAACTGAGATAGAGCAGGCAATCCACTCAGGCATCAAGCGCTACTTTGACGACTGCCGGGCGCGGATACCGGCGTTTATTGACCGTCACTTCCATTACCCCGGCGCCATAGCGACCAACCGGATGGCGCTGGGATGGGACATGTTGCGAGCACCCATCAATCTGCTGTGGGCGCCGGTGTACGCCTTGGCATGCCTGGTAAAGATTCTGGTTCCCAAACGAACAGGCCTGATGTGGCTACACGGTGTAGCAAATCGTGTACCCGCCGGTTTTAACACCCGGGTACAACAGTACATCTCGCATCTTATCCTGGTGGATCTGCTGAATGATGGTCAGGAATGCTCAATACTGGAGAGCTATCTGATTGAGGCGCTGGAGGCGGTCTATGAGCGCCATACCTCAAAGCTGGTCGATCACCAACGGTTTAGCCAACTGACTGAACCGCTGGTCGCGGACGCTCTCAGTCAGTACCGGGTGACCCGGACCGCGTCTGCCGATATCACCAACAGTATTTCATGCACGGTGTTGGGCGCGTTCGCGTTCCAGAAGTTCACCCCGGGTGGCATTGGGCTCGGAGTGGTGCTCGCATCCATGCTCGCAAAAACCCTGGCCGCCAGGGACTTTATTCTGGGTGATACCATCGGCGGGTGGTATTACAGCTGGTTTCCACCGGAGCCTTCGCTGGCGACAACAGCCAGCGTTATGATCGCTGTTATGGCCGCATTGGCGGCGTTTGCGGCCTTGTCCGGTGTTATTTTCGATCCAGTACAGGCGGCGGTCGGTCTGCATCGTCGGCGCCTGCACAAGTTACTGGATCACCTGCAGCGAGACGTTACACTCAGCACCCAAAGCAGCTTTCGCCCGAAAGACCAGTTTGTGGCGCGGATTCTGGACACATTCGATATGATCAAATCGGGATTACTCTAGTTAACAAGGTGTTATCCAAAAAATAAGTCTGTCCCGGTTTTTTAGAACAAGGAACAAGGGCTGGCGAGTTGTCTAGTCGAAACGTTTGCTATAAATACGGGAATCTGAACTCAAGGGCCGCGTCCAATAAACAGTCCCGGTGCCGGCAGAATCAACCGCTACCTGAACCGCGGTTTGGGGTACGGCTTGATCTGACGTAATGGTTAAAGGTGCTTCCCAGCCGCTACCAACTGCGTAACGACCAGCGCGGACTTCAGGCTTACCGTTTATGTCACGCCGCCACACCGCCAGAGCATTGCCGTCCACATCAAGCGCTAACCGGGGAGACTCCACACTGTCGTTATCGCCCGCACTAATGTTTTCAGGCTGGCTCCAGCTATCGCTTTGTTGCGAATAGCGACTGGCACGGTTCCGGTCGCTCATGCCATTATTCTTACGCCATACCACAAGCGCGTCGCCCTTCGGTGTTACCGCAATCTGCGGGCCCCTGGAAGTACCTTCGCCATCCGACTCAATCATCCGAGCGGTTCCCCACCCCTCGCCTGCCGAATAGCGATTAGCCCAGATATTCGGCGTTGGCCCTGACGGCTGGTTCCAGACCACGATAGCATTGCCTTCGTCATCCGCTCCGATCTGCGGTTCAGAAACGCAGAGCCCCGGACCGACGATTTCCGCTGCTGTCCAGCCGCTACCAGGTGCATAGCGGCTGGTCTGGATAGCACAGTCGCTAGAACTGCTCTCCTGCACCCACGTGGCAAAGGCGCTTCCATCGGCGGTTATAGTGAACTGTGCTTGACGCAATTCAAGCGATCCATTGGACACTATGGGGGTCTCGCCCCCCCAGCTGCCGCCCTGCTTGGAATAGCGGTTGACCAAAACCTGAAAACCACCAGGAGGGCCATAGTTTAGCCCGGCGCGAAGGACCAGTGCATTGCCCTGCTGATCAAATCCAAGCCGGGCTTTCTCATTATGGTATGACAAGTTCAGGTATATCGGAGCATTGCCAATTGTTACCGCCGCACCCCAGCCATCGGCCTTGGTGTAACGGTTGGCACTGAGCGAATACGATCCATTGTTGACGTAAGTCTGCCACACAGCGATAGCATTGCCTTCGTTATCGATGGCAATCTGCGGGTATCTTTTACCTCCGAAAACACCGCCGCCATCAAGATTGACGGGAGAGCTCCAGCCCTCCTCTGGCGTATAGCGGCTACTGACAGGATTGCCGTTATCCGTAACCCAGACGGCGATCGCATGTCCATCCGTGCCCGTCGCCACCTGAACATCCTCACTATTCCTTTCCTGAAAATTGAAGGATGTCGCGGTTTCGCCCCAGACACCATCACGTACGGTAAATGACGACGTCACCGGGGAAGACAGCGCATTACCGGATAAATTCGCAATGGCGGCATCCAGAGTGAACTGGTAGTGGCCCAACAAACCAAGCTCCGATACAGGTGTCAGTGTCACGACATTACTGGCACCATCAAACGTTGCTCCGGCAGGTACATCACTGCCGTTGCGGGATAAGCGAACGGTACGTTCACTGATACTGGTGCCCAGCATATCTTCGGCGAAAGCAGCGGTAACTGTGGCATCCGGGCTGACGCCGGCGGCGCTGTCAGCAGGCATTACACTGCTGACTTGCGGGCTCTCCGACGACGCTGTGCCGCCATGATTGTTGTCTTTACAACCGGACAATAAAAATAACCCTGTCACCAGACAAAAAGACTTTAAAAACAGTGACCGATAATCGGACATAAACATTCTCTTCCTTTCTATCCTGAGTTCAGGGATTAGGTACAGCACGCACCTGGCCATACAGGCCTGGCAAACGAAAGACAGCCCCCCAATGCTTCAGCCACTGCCAGGGGTTTTAGTATTTGAGAACGCTCTTTCGGCAAGCGTTTCTGGACTGTAGAGAGGAAGTACACGAGGGACAATTCAATTAGGTAACGGAATAGAAAGGTTGTGTTAAAAACGGCGGTCTGCCCGGGTTTTTACTGCGCCTTACGATAGCTACCCTGATAACCAAAGATCCGTTCCTGTGAACTCTTCCCCATCTTCACTGTGATAGGTGATTCTCAGTTTACTCTCGTTTTTGCCGTTGCCGTTATGGGTGCTCAAGGTGATCCCGGCCCATGCGCTTGGCCATGCTGGTAGGCGTTCGGTTCGCCACCACGGGAGTTTTAGCGGCGCTGACTCGAGGGGAGGAAAAGCGGGGCAGGCTCAAATCTTTTCCACAGCTGTAACAGCTAGGCTTGATCATTCCGGGCCCCAGGCAAAACGAACGTTGATCAAAACGACGGACGCATGGTCTATATGGGCTTTCTGGTCTGCGTACGGCAGTTCGGCTTGTTCCTTTATACCCGTCCCGGTTTTCTCTTCGTATTGAATCTACACACTGATTCGGCGCAAACTCAGACGATGACAAAGCTTCAACAACGACTGGCCCTCATTACCTTCGTCACCCTGGCCCAAACCAGCCACGGCGCGCTTCGCTGCGGCAGCTCACTGGTCAGTGAAGATGCCTGGCCATTAGAGGTAAAGGAAAGCTGTGGGCCACCGGACTATGTCGCGGAATACCCGACTGCATCGATTCCCGGGCTCGGCGTAGTTCAAACGGAGGAGCATTGGTATTACAACCGAGGCCCTCAACGCTTTATACGGCGCGTCATTTTTCGTAATGGAAAGCTCGCCCGCGTTGACACCCTGGGCTACGGATTCCACGTTTCCGAATCCCCCAGTTGCGATCAAAGCACCCTCAGGCACGCTCAAACCGAATACGAGCTGATTGCCCGCTGCGGCGAGCCCGCATCCAAACGAGTGGAATGGCAGGCACCTTCAAATCACAGGCACTCGGGAACCTGGCAAACTCTGCAACCGGTGCTCGTTCAGGAATGGTTGTATGACTTCCCAAAGAATCAGTTTCGGCAGGTTGTCACCCTGAGAAACGGACAGGTTGTGGACATTGCGTCCCGTCCTGGTCGGTAAGACCGTGATGGCCTCAACATTCGGCGGGCCGGGAGGGATTTCCTTATCCACCGCTGCAAACATCTGGTCGTAATTGAAGTTTAGATCAGGCAGCGAAAACCACACTCCAAAAGCCGAAATGGGAAAACCGGGATTAAAACTTTCAATCCCTCAATGATGCCCACCCGGCCCATGGGCGTGGCCGTGCGCTATCTCTTCCGAACTGGCAGCGCGTACTTCGATGATGTCGATATCGAAGGTCAGGGTTTTACCGGCCATCGGATGGTTGTTATCCACATCGGCAAACTTGAGGCCGACCTTGGCGACGATCACATGGCGCCGGCCCTGCTCGGTTTGCAGCTGGGCGATCATGCCCGGCTTCCAGCGTTTGGCCCCGATTAAATGCTTGATCGGAACGCGCTGAATGGAATCGGCTTTGCGCGGACCATAGGCTTTTTCCGGAGTGATGGTGACGCTGAAAGTATCACCGGCGTCGCGACCTTCCAGGGCTTCCTCCAGACCCCGGATAATGCCGCCGTGGCCATGCATGTAGGCGTTCGGTTCACCGCTACGGGAGTTTTCGACGACGTTGCCTTGGTCATCACTGACACTGTAGTGAAACAAGACCACTTGATTCTTTTCGATTGGCATAGGGTTCTCTGCGATGGTTCGGGATACGCCATTATAGGGAAAACCGGGACAGATTTATTTTCCTTTGTCAGCTACCAGATAAGCGGCCGCAAAGGGTTCAACAAATTAAAGTTCAATTGCTGCCGCAAAGCACTCGCTTCCGGGGCAACAAGCAGCCAACCCAGAGCGCCCATATTGCAGAGGACCGCCAGCCAAAAAACGAACTGATAGCTCCCCTTTCGCGTCTTATGCCGAAAAACCTGCTGGGCCATAAGCGCACCGGGCCAGCCACAGCAAAGCTCAAAGAGGTGCAACGTTTTCTCAGCTGTACGTTGTGCACCCCGCTGCGCCGCCCGCTTATCGATCCAGACCATCACAAACAACACCAGACTCACCCCGCCATAGGCAGCCAGGATAGAGACCGGCAGATAACCTCGATGGAACAGGCCAGCCAGAATGGTGAAAAACACCAGCACAACAGCAGCCGCCACCCAGACTCCCGGAGCAATGCTGGCGCCAACCTTTGCCGCTCCCGCATACTGGAACCGCCCTGCCCTCAGCCGACCCTGACCATCCTTCGCGATGCTGTAAGTCACCTTGCGATCAGAAACCGGCCGGCCCCGGCCTGCATAAGTGCTGATATGAGCAAAGACCCGCTCACCGCCGCCCTCAGGAGTAATGAAACCAAACCCCTTGGCATCATTCCATACAGTGAGTAACCCTTTCTGATTCAATTCACGTCCTCCTTGAACCAGGTCGACTTGATCAGGCCCGGCATGATGGCAAGAGGTAACAGATACCAGAGGATAGCAATGAGGGGCTGGTAATGCGGGGTCAAATCCATTTCTCAGACATCCTTGTTATGCATCCTTCAATCAATCCGACGTGAAACATAAATCAGTCTTTGGTTCGATGTCTTAGGATTTTTGTAACTCCTCGCGGATCGAAACCGAGGCCATCCGCCGAGAAACAAAGCCTGCTTTGAGAATTCGGATTGGAAGTGAACTACAAGATCCGCCCGGGCAAAGCTTCAATAAGATTCACCGTGCACAGCCGGCACATTCAGACTGAAAAACAGATATGTCCCGGTTTTCCCCGAAAAGTTGGCGCCGTTCTTGGCCTTCTCTCCAATTTTTTGTTTTTTTACATTCCGAACTTTCTCTATAAGCTGGGTACCGCTATCCTGCGTTCTTTTTAACAAAGATGGAGCGGCAGTTTTGACAGAAACCACATCAACTAAGAATGAAAAAAACCGTAGTAAAGGTTTTGCGGCGAAAATTCTGACTGGCATTTCTGCTTTATTAGCAATTCTCTGGGCAATTCTGGAGTATATTTTTCCAAACCCACTGATTTACTTCTACAGCATCTGGAAACCAGAATATGTAATAGTCCTGTTTACGATTTTCATCTCCCTTATCTATTTTTCAGTTTTCATATGGACGTACATAAAGAATAAGGCTCTATTCTTTGTTTCTGCATTTTTTCTGTATTTTCTGGCGTCATTTTCATTCTTTATTCTAGGCAAAGAATATCAAGACCCAACCTTCAGCGACGGCATGCCTACCGTTACTGCTGAGAGCGGGAGTGTCTACTATCGCGGCATAGAGTTTGAACACGACGCCTGTAACCGAAAAGGAGAAAGTATCGCATGCACCATTGCCGTATTTAATGCGCGATCCCAAAAGCGAGTTCAGGTGAATTCGTGGCGCCTTGTTATGAAGGACGGAGCGGTTTTCAGGGATGTGGAGTTATATCGAGGCGGCCAAAAACAACGTTACAGTTCGGCTAACCTCGACCTGCCACAGGGAGCGCAAGCAGAACTTGAAGTCGTCTTCTATGGAGTTCCTCAAAAGTACGATGGTATTTTGAAACTCGGGTTTGAGGCTCAAAATCAAGAATTTGGATTCAAATCAATTTCGATTTTATAACCAAAACTCGAAAATGGGCAGGGGCGCGGGTAGCCGCTAAAATACATACGTCCCGGTTTTCTCATTGGCCCGGAACGGTTGTTTCGTAGTGTCTCCATCCTTGTCGGCACCCGCCTATCGTTGTATCTTCAGCTTCGTCGCCCAGGAAGGGCCGTGATTACAAGGAAGGAAAGGATGGAATCTGATCAACGCGAACACATCTCCGCCGTCATCAATTATTTCTGGGGCGAGGGAACAACCTCACCTGAGTCCGTAAACCAGGCTATGGCGACCGTCGCCTACGAGGCATTGACGGAGGCACAAAGTTGCTCGGCAGCGATGGACTTCGTCCCTAGACCGATATCCGGCCGCCCTGGCGGCAAATACATCATCAAACAAGTCGCAAAGATTGGAAAACGAATCTCGGCTGGCGATACGCAGGTCTACGAGTCATGTCGGCAGCGCGTTGCTGTTAATTTTCGAACCCAAATGGAAATGGCAAAACAAGGACTGTGATATGAAAAGAACCGCACTGCTAATCGGTTTGGTGTTCGCGTCTCTTTCAGCATGCGCCCAAACCGACCACATTACAGCCGCCTACTCCGGCATGAAGTTTCAAGTACCCAGCTCCCCAGTCATCGTCGGATCACTTGGTGCAAACAACGACATCCTGTTGATCAAATATTCAGAGACCATTGGCGAGAAGTACATCAGTTTCAGCATCGAGAATACATTCGCAACAGGTAATTGTGAGAGGTCTGACTTTTTCGAGGCCGCACTGTCAGAAAAAGAGATCCATGACTGTGGCCGAGGTAGCGTAGAGTCTTTCAAGAGCGTGTTTGTTGAAGGTGCTGATGCAGGCATATGGGAGAGCGAGGGTAAGACTTACTACCACTTCCTTTCAGACCAAAACACTTCATTTGTCTTCTTTGAGTCCGATGACGGCAATCTGATTAAACTCGAATCGGATTTTCTGAATGCAGAGGGTTTCCTAAACGTTCTGGGTGGGGCCTCTTCTCCCTGATAGCTCCCGAAAAATCTACTCAACCAGCGAACGCCGGGAGAGATTTGGTTTCCAAACCCGGGTCTAACTGGCTTACGCGCTTCATCGACAATAAATCTGCCTCGGTTTTCACACGGACACCCTTGTTTTCAGACCGCAACGGGCCATGGAAGGAAGCGTTCAATCACCGTGTATACCGAACCACCGGCTGGACTCCCGCCCAGAGATTTCGGGGGGCACGAGGCTGGCCGAAACAACCCAGCCCTGTAACACTCAGCTCAAAAGGCGCCAGGGGAATATGGCGGGCAGCCTCGCACACCGCCGATAGACGTTCTTCTTCCACGTCGCCAAGGAACAGCAAGGTGATGTGCATCTGCTCAACACTTTGCCATTTGGCACCGGACACTTCTGCCCTGGCCTTCAACAGGCGAGCTTTGATCTGAGCGGGAATCTCCAGCCCGAAGAATAGTCTGCGCATGGGTTTATTCCTCATTACTCATCTTGCGCAGCGTGCAACCGTCTATCGTTAGTGCCCCTTTTGCGAATAGTATCCACAGCATAGTTCGCACCGCTTGACGCAACCATCGACTTATCAATCCTCCATCTTCCAAAAATAAACCTGTCCCGGTTTTCCCGGCTCCCTAGTTCCTTTCGTGGTTCTAATTGAGACGAAATAAACTGAGGCGATTACAACAAAAGGACAAGGCAGGGGCAAAACGCAAGACCTGACCCCGGCACCTCTTTGAGCCGCCGGAAACCATAATCATAGCTGTTGGTAATGCTTCGCATTGATACTTAAGATTATATGAGACGTATACTGGTTGGGTTTTGATCACCAACCAATGCATGCAGTCCGAGGTACCCCTAGAATGATTAAACCCCTTCAATGGCTCGTCAGAACCACAGTATTTTTGTTGGTTCTGCTGGCAGGCCCCGCACTGATTGCGGCCTGCAGTAGTCAGTCTGGCCAGAGCTGGCGTAACGCCGATCGCTCCAGCGCAGGCATTGCGCCACTACCCGGTCAGACCGAAGAAGCCATTGTGCAGGTTTATGGTGCCCGCGCTTATAATTGGCGCGGAAACTTTGCGGTCCATACCTGGATTGCGACCAAGGTGCGCGGGGCATCCACCTACGAGGTTCACGATGTCACTGGCTGGGGTTATAAGGCGGTGCGGTCCCGCCCCGGTGAGCCGGATACTGCTTGGTATGGCAACCCGCCGATGTTGCTGGCAGATCTCCGTGGTGAGAAAGCGGAGGCCGCCATTATCAACATCCGAACAGCTATCGACGCCTACCCCTTCGCGAATGAATACAAAGCCTGGCCCGGGCCCAACAGCAATACCTTTGTAGCCTGGGTAATCCGGCAGGTACCCGAACTGAATGTTGCGCTGCCCAACACTGCCATCGGAAAAGACTATCTCGCTGACGGAGTATTTGCGAAAGCTCCCAGCGGTTCGGGCTACCAGTTCTCCCTCAATGGTTATTTCGGCCTTATGGCAAGTATCCGGGAAGGTGTTGAACTGAACATACTTGGCCTCAATATTGGTGTTGACCCTCTGGCTTTGGCCGTCAAATTACCCGGGATCGGGCACATTGGCCTGCGCGACCCCTGGATGGATCGCTCGACGTGGCACAAAGTCCCGGTTATGGAGCAGGTTTCAGATGCCAATTGACGGGAAGCGATCAAGCGCTGTGTATACCGAACCATCGGCGCTCTGCTCGCTCTCAAAGAGCACAAACTGATCCACCTGAAACGACCCGAAAGTTGTTTCCCCATACTCGGCCAGCAAGCTCTGAACCGAACCGGACTGGCGCCTGAATCTGGACAGGGTGATATGGGGGCGGACACTTCTGCCCTGGCCTTCAACAGGCGAGCTTTGATCTGAGCGGGAATCTCCAGCCCGAAGAATAGTCTGCGCATGGGTTTATTCCTCATTACTCATCTTGCGGGCCATAACCGGGACAGATTTATTGTTCATTTGGCGGGATAGACTAGGGCGATTGCAGCAAACGGGCAAAGCAGCCGAACGCCTGAGTTAAGCACAGCAAACTCTTAATGGTCGTACTGGATTGAAACAAAGCCTCAGTATTCATGGAAAGGTCGTTCAATAAGTCAATCTAATCGTCAGGTCAAGGTTTTGCCCATCGTACGAAAAGCTGGCGTCCTCGAAGGAAGGCGCACCCATCGAGGCTTTTGCGCCGTTTGAAAAGCCGTAGCCTTCCGTGGGAACCCCTAGCAAGTTAGTGCCAAGCTTGCCGTCCATATTC
>Ga0307486_1000048_pt1 | contig 138257 bp, 133 predicted proteins | sample CBIW02metaG_FD_203663 | JGI IMG/M metagenome (GOLD analysis project Ga0307486, IMG submission 203663) | Sea-ice brine microbial communities from Beaufort Sea near Barrow, Alaska, United States - CBIW 0.2 | ecosystem: Environmental > Aquatic > Marine > Coastal | place: USA: Alaska | collected...
CTCTTTGATCGCTTCAATAGCTACTTTAGCCTTGAAAGAGGCACTGAATTTTCTTCTTGGTGTTTTCATAATGACAGGGTTTAATTTACAACTTAATTTCCTGTCCTATATTTGGGGAGTATTATACCCTGTAATAGCCGGAATTCTATTAAATGAATATTATGGACATAAATTTGGCCATAAGCTTTACAATGCGCTTCGATATATTTTACCCGGAATTATGCTACTTGCCTTTATTGTAGTAATCTTTTTTGATGAAAATCAACGGAATGTAGAATACTCAAAACATTTAAATCTTTTTGTACCCTTAATTATTTTAAATTTCGCCTCAATAATTGCAGGATATTTTGTTGCTAAACGCCTAAATCTGACTCATAGTTCTGCCTATACTATTGCTGTGGAAATGGGCTTACAAAATAGTGTGCTGGCTTTATTTATTGCAAACCAGGTGTTGGAAGATAAAGATATTAGCCTGATAGCCATTCTTTATGGCAGTTTTTCTCTCATTACAACCTTCCTGGGCGGGTGGATGTTAAAGCATTATTTCGGAAATGAAGAGCGAAAAGAACTCGAATAAAAATGCCGGTTACGTGAAAACTAAACAGACCCTACTCAGTCCAGTTTTCTGCAACCGACATTTATTTAATAACCAAATTGAATAAATGCAAATACAAATCTATTTGCACTTATGTGTATCAAATCTAGTGCTTTTGTTACTTTCTATTTTACGGATTCCCGTAAGGCTAAGTGTATCTCTTTGATATACAGTCTGTATGCCTGGTTATTTTCTTGAAAATTCTTCTCAATAAATCGAAAATATTATTTGCATTCTGGCAGCCACCCCTTATTAGAGAACCTATCAACAAGGAAAAACTGCTACAATTGGTAGAAAAATATTGGGGTGCGCTAAATTTCTAAATGTACCATTTCTTATTCAAAAAAGTTAAACTTTTGTATATCAGTAAATTAGGGTGAAAACACCCTGCCGGGTTAATTAATGGTTTCATAATTTTAAGTAATTGAATTATAAACCATTAAATGTCCTTTGTATGAAAAGTTTTTTTAAAACCATCGTAGCCCCCTTTGTAATGATAATTTGCCTTTTAGGAGGATGTAGTGATGATGCTGTAGATCAGATGCAAGAAGAAGAGTTCTTAAGCGCCCAGATTGACGGGGCAGAATTTATAGTAGATCGTTCGGATGGATTAATTTCTTGCCAGAAATATTTGAACGATTATGGTGGAATAGATCTCCTGGTAAATGCAGAAACCAGCAGTGGTGAACATATGGAGTTTTATATTGCCGATTATATGGGAGCAAAAAAATATGCTTTTGACAATAATATTTTTAATAAAAGTTCGATGAAATATGGATTAACCAACCCCCTGGGAGATTGGTTTGCTTCTGCTGAAAATAAACAGGTTCAGACTAGTTTTTCCTATCTGGAGATTTTTGAGGATAGCGGAAATTATATTAAAGGGAGTTTTGAATTTGAAGCATATAATACTGCTGATAATTCTATGAGGATAATAAGTGATGGTAATTTTAATTTTAGAGTCGCTTCAGAACTGGACTAAAATTAATTACTGAGCAAAAAAGGGGCGTCTAAAAAAGACGCTTCGTTTTTTAAGCATTTTTGAAATTAATTAAGTCTAAAGTTTAAATTTATTTAACTGCGTTTTCAGAATATTTCAGTAGAAAAAACTTAAGTTGTATTTGTGGTAAAACATAAACTAACCAAACTGAAATTTACTATGGATAAGCTTTTAGATGAAGACAATATAAAACTCAATTTGCCGGTTAAAATAAGTTACCGGGTTTTAGAAGATGTGCTTCAGGAAAAATTAGTTGGGGAACAAATAGGTATGGAAGACTCTAAAGGCACAGTAAAGAACTACGCTGAAGTGCTTGGAGCTAATCTTGGTAAAAGTCAGGAACCAAATTTTGACCTTACGCTCAATTTGCAATTAAAAACCCTTACCACGCTGTTTAAGAATAAGGAAGTTACTTTATTGGTGCATATTGCTTTGGGTTTTGATGAGGTGGACCAGATTATAGATGTGAAGGAATACGAACTCGAGGGACAGAGCAAAAGCTGGCTTATGGATAATTCCCTGGAGACTATTGCAAATACTTTGATCTATAAAAAGATTAAAAATAAGATGAAGTTAGATCTTAAGCCCCATATTAATGAGCAATTAAGCAAGGCAAATCAAAAGCTGGGAAATGAAATGGAAGCTGCCCCGGGAGTTTTTCTTTCAGGAAATGTAAACAAATTAAAGGTTGCTGAAATTATTCCCGGAGATACGCTATTGTTAATCCTTCTGGAAATTAGTGCTTATGGGTTCATAGATGTTAAGGAGATTAAGCTTTAGGCTCAAAGACTTCTAGAATTTTCTCCAAAGCCATTGTTCTGGAACCTTTAATAAGGATGCTGCAATTTTTTAGTTCTGCTAAATGCAAGTGCTTTTTAATATTTTCAGTATTAGCAAACTTAATGATGTTAGGCTTGTTGGTAGTGGTTTTCTTAAACCGTTCTCCAACCAGATAAATTTCTGAAAAATCAGCATTTTTCAGGAAGTTAACGATTACCTGGTGCTCTGTTTCTGAAGCAGCCCCAAGTTCCCCCATATCACCTACTATTACAATTTTTGTCGTATTCGTCTTTGACTTATCAAAGTGTTGTAATGCTGCCATCATACTCGTTGGATTGGCATTATATGCATCCAGAAAAATTTTATTGGAATTCCTTTCTATTATCTGTGACCGATTGTTGGAAGGTTTATAACTTGCTATAGCTTCTCTTATTTCATCAAAAGGAACTTTAAAATACAAACCTATACAGAGCGCTGCAGCCATATTTTTAGCGTTGTAAGCGCCACTTAATTGACTTTTAAACCTAGTGTCGTTAAAGATTAATTCGGCCGAATCGGAAGATTCAGGGTAATTGACTTTTACCGCTGCTTTTCTATTGCTTCCGAAGCTGAAATTATGTTTGTAATTAATTTCAAGCCTTTGTACTTCATCGTCGAGATTCAGAAAAATTAATTTTTTATGGTCTTTTAAATGCCGGTATAATTCGGTTTTTGCCTGGATCACACCATCTAAACTTCCAAAGCCTTCCAGGTGAGCCTTTCCGAAGTTAGTAATAAAACCATAATCGGGCATAATAATATTAGACAGAAATTCGATCTCACCAGGGTGATTTGCGCCCATTTCTATTAGACCTAATTCGGTTTCTTCATCCATTTTCAATAAACTAAGCGGTACCCCAATATGGTTGTTAAGGTTTCCTTGGGTGGCTGTAACTGCATATTTTTTTAAGAGTACCTTATAAATAAGCTCCTTGGAAGTGGTTTTGCCATTGCTGCCAGTAATAGCGATTATTGGAATTCCAAGAAATTTTCTATGGAATTTAGCCAGATTCTGAAGCGCTTCGAGGGTGTTTTTTACGACTATGTATTCCTTGTCATTTAAAGCGGCATTCTTGTCATCAACAATTGCGCAAATTGCCCCTTTTGCAATGGCTTGTGCGGCAAATTCGTTGCCGTTAAAATTTGTTCCTTTTAAAGCGAAAAAAATACTTCCGGGTTCAATATTTCGGGTATCGGTAGAAATCCCTGTACTTACCAGGAATCTTTGATGGATTAATGCTGTTTTCATTTTTTCGCTTTTTTCTAAGCTTTTATTTAAATTATTCGGGTGCTTCAAAAATAAAGCTATAAAAAAAGCCCTAAACGAATAGGGCTTTTATCATAATTTTTGGAAGATAAGAATTTCTAATTCCTTGCCGTCTTATTTTCCTTTAAAGATTTTGAGCCAACTCTAGACATTGCATTTCTAAATCCAATGTAGTCAGTTGCCATATCCTGTGGGAAATATCTACGTTGTGCTGGATCTAACCAGTAAGCACGATCTCTCCAGGAACCGCCTTTGTAAACTCGAACCTCATCACTAATAAGGGTAGTCCTGTCTGCAGTGTCATATCCGCGTTTTGCTACTCCTGTACTGTCTGGGGCACCAGCTACGTTGTAGGTTGGGGAGTTGTACATACGCTGAGAATCATCTTCAGCCTCCTGAAATGATTGGTAGTAACGGCTTGAGCTTTTATCACCATCTCTATAATTACGTTGATCACTATCAGTATAGTTAGTACGCATATAAGTATCGTCTTCGGTAACTGGTATTTGTGCAATATCTCCAGGGTAAGACCTGGCAACCAATCTTCCCGTGGCTAAAGTGTCAAATTCAATTTCATCAATTCCAACTACTTTTACCGATCCATCTTCGTTAATAGCGTTTTTTGTATAAACATTTCCTCTGTAATAGTTGAAGTCATTAAATTCATCATCAACTATTGGGCGGTACACATCGGCTACCCATTCAGCTACGTTTCCGGCCATATCATAAAGTCCGAAATCGTTGGGCTCATAAGATTTTACTTCAGCAGTAATATCGGCACCATCGTCACTCCAACCTGCAATTCCGCCATAATCTCCCTTACCTTGCTTAAAGTTAGCTAGTTGGTCTCCCTGTTTTTTTACATCGCCAGAACGCGTGTATTGACCATCCCAAGGGTATTTTTTTCTTCCTCTATAAACATTGTATTCTCTAATTCCCACTAAAGAAGAAGCGGCATATTCCCACTCTGCTTCAGTTGGTAAACGATATTCAGGTAGCAAAATTCCATCTTTACGCTGAACATAAGTTTGTCCGCCAAGAGCATTTCCTTCTGCATCAGTATTTTGATTCTCAATCATATCCTGAGATTCATCACCTCCCTGGCTAATTTCGGTGTTTCCACCGTATGCCTGGCTTGGGGCATTAAGATAAGTTTCAGTATTAAAAGTGGTTCCAGCCTCTACATCGGTTAAACGTGCTCCTTCTTTGGTGTAACCGCCTTCTTCCAAAAGAAGTTCGTTTACCCTATCAGTTCTCCATTTACTGAATTCTACAGCCTGTATCCAGCTAACGCCAACTACAGGGTAGTTTCCGTAAGCCGGATGACGTAAATAATTGTTTACCATTGTTTCGTTGAACCCAAGTCGATTTCTCCAAACAAGAGTATCTGGCACTGCGCCATTATAAATATTCCGGAAGTTTTCCTGTGTTGGAGGAAAAACGTTTTTTAACCAATCAAGGTATTCCATATACATCATATTGGTAACCTCAGTTTCGTCCATATAAAAGGACTGAACGTGCTGTTGGGTAGGAGTGTTGTTCCAATCATGCATAACATCGTCCTGCACTTGTCCCATAGTAAAGGTTCCGCCTTCTACAAAAACCAGTCCCGGGCCGGTTTCCTGTTCTTTATAATCTGTGTTGTATTGAAATCCGCCTTCATCTGAATTAATGTCCCATCCAGTTGCCCTGGAATTATTATCATAGTCCCGGGAATTATTACAGCTCAGTAAACCAACGCTAAGGACGAGGGTTAAAAAGGCTCTAAAAGCAATATTGATTCTCATATTCATCATCTCTTTTGGTAGAAATATTAGGCTTTGCAATATAGTAATTAACGCTAAAAGTACAAGTTTATTTTATGATGTCTCAAAGGCTTCGATTTTCTTTAAAACCCTGATGACCTTGGGGCTTAGGGAGAAAAGAAACTCTTTGAGAACTCCCGCGTTCCGCTTTTACTTACTAATAGGTGATGCAGGAAAGCAGCAAAATTAAACGATTTTTATTAAACTTGAAGGTTGAGACACCTAAAAAAGCAGCTAAATTGCTAAACATACAATATTTTAGCCTTTTTGAAGTTGTTATAGACTTACTCTTTATAATTGCTTTTAAGAAATAGAATGATTTTCCTATAAGTCTATAATATTATTTTAAAGTGAAGGTCTTTTCTTAACAAGATTATTAGTATATATTTGTTAATCATTAATTAATATGATGAAAAAAATTACAATATTATTGCTCGGGTTGATTTTAAGCTTTCAGGTTAAAATGAATGCCCAGGAAGAAAGGGATAGAGTGATCACTACTGCGGCTCCTTTTTTACTTGTAGCTGCCGATGCCAGGGCAGCTGGAATGGGTGACCAGGGTGTGGCCACTTCTCCAGATGCTTTTTCCCAACAATGGAACCCCGCGAAATATGCTTTTGCCACTAGTGAGCATGGTATAGGGGTGTCTTATACTCCTTATTTGAGTAATATTGTTAATGATATTTTTCTTGGTAATTTAAATTATTACCAGCGCATTAATGAAAGAAGTGCTTTCGCCTCTAGTTTGCGTTATTTTAGCTATGGAAGTATAGAAAGGCGGGATAGCTTTCAGCAGGAAGATCCTCTTCTGATAAATCCAAACGAACTAACTTTTGATCTTTCTTATTCTTTGCGTTTAAGTGAAAATATTGCAATGGCGGTTGCAGGTAGGTATTTGCATTCAGATCTTGGTTTGCAAGACGAAGAAGATTTGGGTGCTGCTAATACTTTTGGAGTAGATATTGCAGCTTTTTATCAGAGCGATCAATTAACCTTTTCAGGTTTTGACGGCATCTGGAAAGCAGGGGCTAATATTTCTAATATTGGTCCTAAAATGAAATATGATGATGCGGGACAGGAAAATTTTATTCCTACCAATTTTAAAGTAGGAACGGGTTTCGATTTTATATTTGATATTGAAAACCGTTTAGGTGCTTATGTTGAATTCAACAAACTTTTGGTGCCAACTCCCAGAGACTTCAATAACGATGGAGAAATTGACGCTGAAGATGATGCTGAGTATAACGACATAGGTGCTATAGAAGGGATCTTTACTTCCTGGGGTGATGCGCCGGGTGGTTTTGGAGAAGAACTTCGGGAAGTGACCTGGGCGCTGGGAGCCGAATATATGTATCGGAACGCCTTTGCATTTCGAGCGGGGTATTTTAGTGAAAGTCTAACCAAAGGTTCCAGAAGATTTGCTTCTTTTGGTGCTGGGTTTAAATATGAGCAGGTAAACATAGATATTTCCTATTTATTTTCTACCTCACCAGTGCCGAGTCCTTTAGAAGGAACTCTGCGTTTTGGACTAACCTTTAACTTTGGAGATCAATTTGCAGCCTATTAAATTTTTTAGAAGAGAACTGATTAATTTAATATATGCTGCCTGAGAGGTTTCTATTATCTTTCTCTTCCAATAATATTTATATGAAATCATTAAAAGTTACCTCAAATTTCGAGGTTTATGAAGCTGTAGAAGAACTTCCTCAGGCGATTCAGGATTTGATGAAAAAAGCGGTTATGGCTCGAGATAAAGCTTACGCGCCCTATTCGCAATTCAAAGTTGGTGCCGCTTTGGCCTTAAGTAATACCAAAGTAGTAACCGGGAACAATCAGGAAAACGCTTCGTATCCTTCGGGCTTATGTGCAGAACGTACCGCGATTTATTACGCTGGAGCCACCTATCCGGAAGCTCAAATTCAAAATATTGTTATTTCGGCTAAATCTATGAAGCATAAAGTTGAAGCTCCTGTGCCACCTTGCGGTGCTTGTAGACAGGCTTTGGTAGAGTATGAAGTGAAGCAGAAGACTGAGATTGCAGTTTATTTTATGGGAGAGAGTGGTAAAGTAATGAAGGCAAATTCTATAAAAGATTTGTTACCTTTAATTTTTGAAAATTCAGTCTTATAACGTTTTCGTTATTTTTGCTTAAAAACTGTTTTCCATTCTTATTGAAAATAGTATTTTTGTTATCCGCTTGGCAAACCCATCTGTCTGGCTTAAAATTAATAAGTTAAATGAAGAAAGTTACAAAAGCCACGTATTTAAAGTGGTACGAGGATATGCTGTTTTGGCGTAAATTTGAAGATAAACTTGCACAGGTTTATATTCAGCAGAAAGTAAGAGGTTTTTTGCATTTGTATAATGGGCAGGAAGCTATCCTGGCAGGTGCCCTTCATGTGATGGACCTGGAAAAGGATAAAATGATCACCGCCTATCGTAACCACGTGCAGCCAATTGGTTTGGGAGTAGATCCTAAAAGAGTAATGGCAGAACTTTATGGTAAAGCAACGGGAACATCTCAAGGTCTTGGAGGCTCTATGCATATTTTCTCTAAAGAACATAACTTTTATGGAGGTCACGGTATTGTAGGAGGTCAAATTCCAATTGGAGCCGGACTTGCATTTGCTGATAAATACTTTAAGCGCGAAGCGGTAACACTTACCTTCTTAGGAGATGGTGCTGCAAGACAGGGTTCTCTTCACGAGACTTTAAATATGGCCGTGAAATGGAATTTGCCGGTGGTGTTTTGTGTAGAGAATAACGGTTATGCTATGGGAACTTCTGTCGCCAGAACTTCTAAGGGAACCGATATTTGGAAGCTTGGGAACGGTTACGAAATGCCTTGTGGGCCTGTAGATGCTATGGATCCCATTAAGGTTGCAGAAGCTTTGGATGAAGCTATTAAAAGAGCCCGAAAAGGTGACGGACCTACATTTTTAGAAATGAAAACCTACCGTTATCGTGGTCACTCTATGAGTGATGCTCAAAAATACAGAACAAAAGAAGAAGTTGCAGAATATCAAGAATTAGATCCAATAACTAAGGTGTTGAAGATAATTAAGGATAAAAAGTATGCTTCAGAAGATGAAATAAAAGAAATCAACCAACGCGTTAAGGATAAAGTATCCGAATGTGAGAAATTTGCTGAAGAGTCAGATTTCCCGGAAAAGAACGTGATGTATGATGTTGTTTACGAACAGGAAGATTATCCGTTTTTAGCACATAAACCTCAGTAAATTATGGCAGAAGTAATTAATATGCCACGTTTGAGCGACACTATGGAAGAAGGTGTTGTTGCGAAGTGGCTAAAGCAAAAAGGTGATAAAGTTGAAGAAGGAGATATCCTTGCTGAAATCGAAACCGATAAAGCTACGATGGAATTCGAGTCTTTTCACGAAGGAACTTTACTTCATATTGGTATCGAGGAAGGCGAAACTGCTCCCGTAGATACTTTGCTTGCTATTATTGGTGAGGAAGGCGAAGATATTTCTGAATTACTGAAAGGTGACGGAGATTCTGGTAAAGACGAAAAGAAAGATAAAAAAGAAGATAAGTCAGATTCTGATGAAGATGAAGACGAGGGAGAAGATGAAGCTGAAAGTGATGGCGATAGCGATGACGGTGGAATCCCGGAAGGCGTAGAAATTATTACTATGCCACGTCTTAGCGATACCATGGAAGAAGGTACCGTAGCATCCTGGTTGAAAAAGGAAGGCGATAAAGTTGAAGAAGGAGATATTCTTGCCGAAATCGAAACCGATAAGGCAACGATGGAATTCGAATCTTTCTACGAAGGTACTTTACTTAAAATTGGTCTTGAAGAAGGCGAAACCGCAAAAGTTGATAGTCTTCTTGCTATCATTGGACCTGAAGGGACTGATGTTTCTAATGTTTCAGCAGACGGAAAGTCTAAAAAGAAATCTTCAGGTAAATCAGATAAAAAAGAAGATAAGTCTGAAGAAAAAGAAGAAAGCAAATCTTCAGAAAAGAAAACTTCAGATTCAACAAAAGACGGTGGAAGAATTTTTGCTTCCCCGCTGGCCAAGAAGATGGCAGAAGATAAAGGTATAGATCTTTCAGATGTTGAAGGTAGCGGTGGCAATGGCCGGATCGTGAAAAAAGATATCGAAGATTATAAACCTTCGGAAAAACCTGCTCAAGCAAAAGAAAGTAAAGAGGATGCTGCTGCACCGCAAACTTATGTGCCTGCAGGAGAAGAAAGTTTTGAGGAGATCAAAAACTCTCAAATGCGTAAAACCATCGCGAAAAGACTTGGTGAATCTAAGTTTAACGCGCCGCATTACTATCTCACTATTGAGGTAGATATGGCTAACGCAATGGCTTCCAGAAAGCAAATTAACGAAATGCCAGACGTGAAGGTTTCCTTTAACGATATGGTGATTAAAGCCAGTGCAATGGCACTTCGTAAACATCCTCGGGTAAACAGCCAGTGGACGGGTGAATCTACGAAAATTGCTAAACACATCCATATGGGTGTTGCTGTGGCGGTAGAAGAAGGCCTTGTGGTTCCTGTTTTAAAATTTGCCGATCAAATGTCTATGACCCAAATTGGGAACAATGTAAAAGACGTTGCCGGTAAAGCCAGGAATAAGAAACTGCAACCAAAAGATATGGAGGGAAGTACCTTTACTGTTTCTAATCTTGGTATGTTTGGTATTGTTGAGTTTACAAGTATCATTAACCAACCAAACTCTGCAATCCTTTCAGTAGGAACTATTGTTGAAAAACCGGTAGTAAAAAACGGACAGATAGTGGTAGGAAATACAATGAAGTTAACACTTGCCTGCGATCATAGAACAGTAGATGGTGCAACCGGTGCTGCTTTCTTAAAAACGCTTAAAACTTACCTGGAAAATCCGGTAACTATGTTAGCGTAAATCAGGCTTATAAAAATAACTAATTATTAAAATCCCGCACTTTTGCGGGATTTTTTTATCTTTAACGGTATGAGAAAAATTAGATTAAGCTTTACCTTATTTGCCGCGATTCTGCTTATTTCTTCCTGCGGAAATTCACAAGCGGTCCAAACTTTAGAAGAAGTAAAAACCAGTTTAAATACCAATGTTCAGCAAGCGGAAGTTGAAGCACTACTGAATTATTTATCTTCAGACGAATTAAAGGGAAGGCAAACCGGTACAAAAGGAATCGAAATGGCTGCCCAAAAAATCGAAAGTATTTTTGAAGAAAATGGTCTTCATAAATATTTTGACACTTACCGACATAATTTTGAAATCAACGGTGTAGAAGGGTTTAATGTAGTTGGGGTATTAGAAGGAAACGATGCCAAGCTTAAGGATGAATTTATTATTCTTGGAGCGCATTACGATCATATAGGAATTCAGGAGCCCGTTGAAGGAGATTCTATTGCCAATGGAGCCAATGATAATGCCGCAGGAACCGTGGCCGTTGTAGAATTGGCTAAGAAATTGGCTGAAATTGACAATAATAAACGGAGCATTATGTTCGTATTATTTTCGGCAGAAGAAATGGGACTTGAAGGCGCAAAGAAAATAGCCCAACGACTTAAGGAGGACGAGCTGGATTTATACGCTTTATTTAATTTTGAAATGATTGGTGTTCCTATGAACGATAAAGATTACATAGGTTATCTTACCGGTTATGAAAACTCAAATTTTGCTGAAAAATTTAATGAATATTCAGGAGAAAAAGTGCTTGGTTTCTTACCACAGGCCAAGGAATACAATCTATTTAAACGAAGCGATAATTACCCCTTCTTTGAAGAATTTAATGTGCCGGCACAAACAATTTCGACTTTCGATTTTACTAATTATGATTACTATCATCACGTAGCCGATGAAGCAGAAAAACTTGATTTGGCGCATATGACCAATGTGATTGAAAGCGTGATGCCGGGGATATTGAAAATGGCCAACACGCCTGAAAAAGAAATAAAATTAAACCAATAATGCAGCATATAGTTATAACAGGAACCAGTCGCGGAATTGGCTTTGAGATGGTTAAGCTTTTTGCCGAGCAAGGTCATAAAGTACTGGCGCTTTCCCGAAATGATAAACCGGTTTCTGAACTGAAATTAGAAAACGTAACAACTTTTTCCTGCGATATTTCAAAGGCTGAGGATCTTGAAAAAGTTTCGGCCTTTATCGATGCAAAATGGAAAAAAGTGGATGTTCTGATCAATAATGCAGGGGCACTTATCAATAAGCCTTTTGAAGAAATTTCAGCAGAAGAATTTCAGAAAATATACAGCACTAATGTTTTTGGGGTAATTGGTTTAACCCAAAAGTTGCTGCCATTTATGAAAAAGGATTCCCACGTAGTCAATATCAGCACGATGGGCGGGGTACAGGGCAGTGTAAAATTTCCCGGTCTCTCAGCGTATAGCTCCAGTAAGGCAGCTGTTATTACTTTAACTGAACTTTTAGCAGAAGAATATAAGGAAAATGGCCCTTCATTTAATGTATTGGCTTTAGGTGCGGTACAAACCGAGATGCTGGAAGAAGCATTTCCCGGTCTGGAAGTTCCGCTTTCGGCTACAGAAATGGCTGAATATATTGCTAATTTCAGTTTAACCGGTCATAAATTTTATAACGGGAAAATGCTCCAGGTATCCAATAGCACGCCGTAGCCAATGAGAGAAATTCTTGATAGATATATTCCTGAACGTGCTGTTCCTCCGGTTTTTGAAATGATAAAGACCAATAATGTTCATTTAAAGATTGTAAACGAGCGCAAGACAAGGCATGGTGATTACCGAAGAATGCCAAACGGGGCACAGCAAATTACGGTTAATGCAAACCTGAATAAATATCGGTTTTTAATCACTTTGGTGCACGAAATCGCACATTTACTAGCTTTTGAAAGATTTGGAAGGCAGATTAAGCCGCACGGGCACGAATGGAAATTTACTTTCAGGGAATTAATGTTGCCTTTTATTAGGCCAGAAATTTTTCCTTCAGGATTGCTTCCTGTGATTGCGCAGCATTTTAGAAATCCCAAGGCTAGTAGTGATACTGATGCAAAATTATCGGTAGCACTTAAAACTTTTGATCCGGAGAACGATAAAAACTATATTTTTGAAATTCCATTTGGAGGAATTTTCAGAATCTATAACGGTAAAACGTTTAAAAAAGGGGAGAGAAAAATAAAACGCTACGAATGTCTGGAAGTAGATACGGGTAAGGTTTATTTGTTTCAGCCCAATGCAGAAGTAGAGTTGCTTAAAAATTAATTCCTTTTTTATGAATAACAAAAATCATTACGCGATTTTAATGGCCGGCGGGATTGGTTCCCGGTTTTGGCCTGTGAGCACTACGCATTATCCCAAACAGTTTCAAGATATTTTGGGGGCGGGATCTACCCTTATTCAAACCACTTTTCATCGCCTGGCCAAAATAATACCCACAGAAAATATAATAATTCTAACGCATAAAGATTATAAGGAGACCGTAAAAGAGCAGCTTCCACAGGTTGTAGACGAACAAATTGTACTGGAACCCGAAATGCGAAATACTGCCCCCAGTATTTTACTTGGTGCTTTAAAGATCAAGAAGAAGAATAAAGATGCGCTAATTCTTGTAGCGCCCAGCGATCATTGGATTCAGGGTGATGTCGATTTTCAGAAAAATATTGAAGAAGCTTTTAATATTGTTTCCTCTGAAGATAAACTCATTACTCTGGGCATTGAACCTACTTTTCCCAATACCGGGTATGGATATATTAAATACAAAAAAGATGAAGCCGAGGGTGCTAAAGAGGTTTTAAAATTCACTGAAAAACCTTCATTTAAAAAGGCTGAAACCTTCCTTGATGAAGGTAATTACATTTGGAATGCTGGTATTTTTATCTGGAGCGCCGCTTTTATTTTGGAAAGCTTTAAAAAGTATCAACCGGAAACTTTTAGACTTTTTGAAGCAGGAAATGATTATTACAATACTGATAGAGAACAGGAATTTTTAGATGAAAATTATCATAAAACGCAGAATGTGTCTATAGACTACGCCATTATGGAAAAGTCAGATAGCGTTTATGTGATTACCGCAAAATTCAAATGGAACGATTTAGGAACCTGGAAATCCCTGGAAGATGAATTACCGCAGGATGAACAGGGTAACACGATGGTTAACGGCCGTTTACTTCCTATTAATTCTACCGGCAATATTATAAAAACCCAAAATAGTAAAGTTGTAGTTTTAGATGGTTTAAAGGATTTTATTGTAGTAGAAGATGACAAGGTGCTGTTAATTACGCCAAAAGAAAAAATACAGGAAATCAAATTACTTCGGGAAAAGGCTATTGAAAAATTTGGAGAAGATTTAGGTTAAAACTATATGGATAATAATCAGAAACCTGAAAATAACCAATCTCTCAATTCACAGGAAAAATCGGAAGATTTAGGCGCTAATGCTAAAGGGATCTGGGAGAATATAAAAGCACTTATAAAAGAGCTTCTGGAAATTCGGCACGATACCGACAGAGAATCTACCGTTGAAGCGGTAAAGAAAGATATTTCGTTTAAAGGGCACAACGCCTGGATTCTCATATTCTCCATTTTTGTGGCTTCTGTAGGCCTTAATGTAGGTAGTGCGGCTGTTGTTATTGGGGCGATGCTTATTTCGCCTTTAATGGGGCCAATTGTGGGCGTGGGGATGTCTGTAGCCATAAACGATGTGCTTACGCTTAGAAAGTCATTTATCAACCTTGGTTTAATGGTTGGTTTAAGTGTGCTTACCGCTTATATTTATTTTCTTATTTCCCCGGTTAAAGAAGAAACCCCCGAACTTATAGCAAGGACTTATCCAACGATACTTGATGTGTTGGTGGCTATTTTTGGTGGTTTGGCACTTATTGTTGCAAAAACAAAAAAAGGGACTATCGCTAGTGTAATTCTTGGGGTTGCGATTGCAACTGCCCTTATGCCGCCATTATGTACAGTAGGTTACGGGCTGGCTATCGGTAACTGGTCTTATGCAGGTGGTGCTTTATACCTTTTTTCAATTAATGCGGTATTTATCGCGCTTTCAACTTTTGTAGTCACCAAAGTGCTCGGTTTTCCTTTGGTAAAATATGTAAACAGTAAAAAACGTAGAAGAACTGCTCAAATAGCTTCTACTATTGCGATAATTGTGATGATTCCCAGTGTGATTTTATTTGTTTTCCTGCTTCAGGAACAATTATTTGAATCTAAGGCCAAAGAGTTCATATCTAATGTAATGCGTTACGAAGGGACCGAAACCATAAAATCAACTTACGATTATAATGAAAAGAGTATTGAAGTTTACTTAATTGGACACCTTGTGCCACAAGCTACAATTGCAACCTGGCAGAAACAATTGGATGATATTGAAGCTTTAAAGGAAGCCGAATTAATAATACACCAGGGAGCAGACCCCAATGGAAATTTAGATCAACTTTCCACACAGGTTAGGAGTGGCATTCTTGAAGATCTCTACATGAAAAATCAGGAGCTTATTGAAAATAAAGATGAAAAAATTGCGCTTCTGGAAAATGAAATTTCTAAATATCGCGGCGATGGTTTTTCATTTGTTGATTTAAGTCAGGAGGCGAAAATAAATTATGAGGGAATAGACGAGTTGGGCTATTCTAATCTAATCACTACAAATTTCACCAAAACCGATACAATTCCAACCTTTACAGTTGGCTGGAAAGACGATTTAAAAACCAGTCAGATCGCTGAGCAAAAACAACGTTTTGAAAGATGGTTAAAAGTTCGTTTAAAGCTGGATACTCTTCAGGTGCGATCGGTTAATTAGAGACCTTTTTGTTGGGCTTCTCTTACTTTTTGAAACAGGTTTGAGGAGTACACAAAGTCGGTTACGGCTTCGTCATCGGTTTGAAAGATTTGTGATTTATCCCCTTTCCACACTAAAACTCCATCTTTTAAAAACGCAATTTTTTCGCCAATTTCCAGAACCGAGTTCATATCGTGGGTAATTATGATCGTGGTGATATCATATTCGTGAGTAATTTCCTGAATAAGCTTATCTATTACCGTAGCGGTTTTAGGATCAAGACCTGAGTTTGGTTCATCACAAAAAAGATATTTCGGTCGGTTTACAATAGCCCGGGCAATAGAAACCCTTTTTTGCATCCCACCACTAATTTCTGAAGGTAATTTTTTCTCAGAGCCTTCCAGGTTTACACGTTTTAAAACCTCTCTTACTCGTTCCATATTTTCCTTCTTCTTTTTCTTGTGAGTAAACATTCTTAAAGGAAACATAACGTTCTCTTCTACGGTCATGGAATCAAAAAGGGCCCCGCCTTGAAAAATCATTCCTATTTGTTTACTTAGGTCTTTTTTTTCATCTTCCGTAAATTCAGAATATGGTTTGCCGTCGTATTTAATAGTACCTTTTTCCGGAGTAAGTAATCCAAGCATACATTTAAGAAGCACACTTTTACCAGAACCAGATCCCCCAATAATAAGGCTCGTTTTACTTTTTTCGAACGTATAATTAATACCTTTTAAGATTTCCTCACCGTCAAATGCTTTATGTAAATTTTCTACTTCTATCATTAACTTAGTAATAATTGGGTTACTGCGTAATTTGTAATAATAATAACCACACTAGTCCATACAAAGGATGTGGTACTCGCCTGACCAACTTCTAATGCACCACCTTTCATATAATAACCGTGGTAAGCAGGAACGGTTGCCAGGATAAACGCAAATAAGAATGTTTTAATAAAGGCATAAAAGAGATGAAAGGGTATAAAATCTTCCTGAAGTCCCTGTACAAAAATATCTGGTGGCACAAAACCTCCCATAACTGCTGCTGTATAAGCGCCGAGAATCCCCAGGAACATAGAAATAGCAATCACAAACGGATAGAATAACATCGCTACAATCTTTGGGAAAATTAAGTAATTAAGAGAATTAATTCCCATTACCTCAAGTGCATCAATCTGTTCGGTAACGTTCATAGAACCTATACTGGACGTAATATAAGAACCAACTTTCCCCGCCATAATAATGGAGATAAAGGTCGGTGCAAATTCCAGAATTATAGATTGCCGTGCTGCGTATGCGACCAACGACTTAGGAATTAGCGGGTTATTTAAATTTAATGCTGTTTGTAAAGCTACAACAGCCCCAATAAAAAAGGATAGAAAAGACACAATTCCCATGGAACCAATTATGAGATCATCTAATTCTTTAGCGATTAAACCTCTTAGAACCGATCCTTTTGTCATTCGGTGGAAAGTTCCCTTTAACATTAAAAAATATTCCCCAATGGAGTGTAGATAGTTCATTAAGCAATTTTTGTAAAGCTAAAATACTAAAAAATTACTCCAAAGTATTTAACGTAGAATTAATCTTTAGGCTGATAAGTTTAGTAATTTTGAAGTACTTCTTTAAAACAATACAGATGAAGCGATTTACATTTTTATTATTGATCGGATTATTAACTTTCCAGGGTTTTTCCCAGGAAGGAACCCAGCAGAAACCTAAGCTTGTGGTTGGAATTGTAGTAGATCAAATGCGATACGATTATCTTACTCGATTTTGGGATAGGTTCGGCGAAGACGGATTTAAAAAATTGGTAAATGAAGGTTTTAACTTTAAAAACAATCATTTTAATTATGTACCTACCTATACCGGGCCTGGACACGCTTCGGTTTATACAGGAACCAGTCCTATGAACCACGGAATTATTGGCAACGGCTGGTATGATAAGTTTATCCATGAATCGGTTTACTGTGCAGGAGATGACTCCGTAGAGTCGATTGGTACTGAGGATGAGGCGGGAAAAATGTCTCCTCACCGGATGAAAACCACAAGTTTTGCTGATGAAAACAGGTTGCACACACAAATGCGTGGAAAGACTATTGGTGTGGCTTTGAAAGATCGCGGGTCTATTCTTCCAGCAGGACATACAGCTAACGCAGCCTACTGGTTTCACGGAGCTGATGAAGGAAAATGGATAACAAGTTCATTTTATATGGGCGAATTGCCAAAGTGGGTAGAAGATTTCAATGCTTCTGATAAAGTAGAGGATTACTTAAAAACCTGGAACACATTATATGACATCGAAACCTATAAAGAGAGCGGAAATGACGTCAATGAATTTGAAGGCGGGTATAGAGGAAAAGAAACTGCCTCTTTCCCTTACGATCTTAACAAATTAGGTGATACCGATCGTAAATTTGAAATTTTAAAGGCCAGCGCCTACGGTAACGATATCACGACAGATTTCGCTTTAGCAGCTATTGATGCCGAAGAATTAGGTCAGGATGAAGATACCGATGTGCTTACTTTAAGCTATTCCAGCACCGATTATATTGGGCATAATTTCGGAGTTAACTCTAAAGAAGTTCAGGATGCCTATTTAAGGTTAGACCAGAATATAGCCGATATATTGAAACATTTAGATGAGAAGGTTGGCGAGGGTAATTACACTATTTTCTTAACAGCAGATCACGGTGGGGTAGATGTGCCGGCATACTTAGAATCTGTAAATATTCCTGCAGGGTATTTTGAATCTGATGAATTTATAGAAGAATTGAAAGAATTTGCAGTAGAAAAATTTGGGGAAGAAGAACTTATAGAAAGTGTATATAACAGCCAGATATTTTTTAATTATGAAGTAATGCAAGAAGCCGAAATTAGTTCTTCAGAACTACAATCTAAATTGGCGCATTACATTCTTCAGCTGGATCAAATAGATAAAGTGTTTACCAGAGATCAGCTTAGCAGCGGAAGTTTTGTTACAGGAGTGGGAGCTGCGATTCAAAATGGATTTAATCAAAAAAGGAGTGGAGATATTGTGTATGTATTAGATCCCGCAACTATTGTGTATTCCAGAACTGGTTCTACCCACGGCAGCGGATTGATGTATGATACCCATGCCCCTTTAATTTTCTACGGAAACGGAGTGAAAAAAGGCAGCACGACAAAAAGAACAGAGATAATAGATATTGCGCCAACAGTTTCAACTATTTTGGGAATATCTTTTCCAAATGGAACTACCGGAACACCATTGTTTATGATGTTGGATGCAGAAGAAACAGAAATATCAGAATAGTTTTTGTTGCATTTTTTTCCAACGTAAATTTCTAATGAAACGACCTTCCTCTTGATTTACAAGAAAAGGTCGTTTTTCATTTTTAGCTCTTATGAAACCAGCAATACAGTCCCAGAAAAAGCCTAAATTTTTCTTCTTAAATGCGAGTTTAGCTGAAGCGATTACAGAAATCACAAAACCGTATCTTAATCTGTAGAAAGCTGCGCCCTGCTTATATTTTGAAGTTTTACTGTAATTTTTCCCGGTTGGTTTTAAGTGTTTTACTCTAAGGCCATCATCGGTTTTTATTTTCCAGCCGTGGTATTGTGCAAGCAGTTCGTCTACCGTATCCCAACCCATTGCAGGTTTAAGTCCGCCAATATCTTTAAAACAGGCTTTTCGGTAGGCTTTTAATGCTCCGCGAATGTGATCTTTTCCCGTCAGGTTTTCCAGAACCCATTCTTCATTTTTCTGAATTTCACAAAACCCACCAACCATTCCTGTTTTCGGGTTTTCCTCAAAATGAAGTCTGATTTTCTCTAAATAATCCTTCGGAAAAATTAAATCGGCATCAAATTTACAAATGATATCAAAAGAAGTATCCAGGCTTTTTAAACCCGTATTAAAGGCATTTATAACCTTGCTTCCGGGTAAATGAATTCCTTCTGAAGTGTTTTTTACAAGTGATATTTCAGGGTGTTTTGCAGCAAATTTAGTAACAATATCCGGAGTTGCATCGGTAGAGCCATCGTCTACTACCACAATTTTATTTGCCGGAAAACTTTGATTTATTAAAGATTGGAGGGTTTCGCCAATAAATTCAGCTTCGTTATAGGCGGGAATTATAATATAAGTCTTCAAACGGCGAAATTTAGAAGTTGCTGCGATTCAAAAATATTCAACTTAAATCCTTTCGGCATAAACTGCGTAATATCTGGGCGTAAAATATCTTAAAACAGGCCTGATTCCCAGTTTATTCACCTGATTAGTCCATTTTTTCCTACTGATAATTTTCCATCCGGCTTTTTCCAAAAGCCAGTCGAATTGCCAGTCTTCAAATTCGTGGTAATGCCGGTCGCGCATATCAGTTTTGCTGCGGTAGGCGCTGGAAAACCATAATTTTAGCGGAACTGTAGCTACCAATTTCTTTGCGTCTATTTTGGCTAAAACATTATAAGGCGCCACCAAATGTTCAAAGATCTCAAAAGCAGTAACTACATTATATTCTGAAGTTTGAACCGCCTCGGTATTTAAATCCAAATCTTCTCCTTTGGTGTTTTGTACTTCGTAATTATGCGCTTCCATAATTTCTGAAAAGGGATTTTTCACTCCCAGATCAAGAATTTTGGCGGGCGCCGGCACATTGGATTCTAAAAATTCTAAAGTTTCTTTATAGCGTTTGTTCGGAAATGTTTTTTCGTACATCTTAATATTGGTAAACAATCGCGTTCACGTTCATTCCGGCACCAACGCTGGCAAACATTACTACATCTCCTTTTTCAAGATGTTGATCGGCAATCTTATTTCTTACCACAAGATCGTATAGTGTAGGAACGGTAGCCACACTGCTGTTGCCTAGTTCCTGAATGGTCATAGGCATTATTTTGTCTGGCACTTCCTGTTTATGAAGTTTGAAGAAACGTTTTATAATCGCTTCGTCCATCTTCTCGTTGGCCTGGTGAATAAAGATCTTTTTAAGGTCTTTAATATTTTTTCCGCTATTTTCAAGGCAGGTTTTCATCGCGCCGGGAACATGCATCAGTGCAAATTCGTAGATCTTGCGACCGTTCATTTTAATATAGCGTAAATCGTCTGGAGCCTCAGTTCGGTTAGATTTTCCGAAGTAAATATAATTAGCTTCGTTAAAAGCATAAGTTCCCGATTCGTGAGCGAGAATGCCACCTTCTTCTTCGGTTTCCTCCACTACCACTGCACCGGCACCATCAGAAAAAATCATAGAATCACGGTCGTGTTTATCTACTACACGCGATAAAGCTTCAGCGCCAATTACTAGGCATTTTTTTGCCATACCGGCTTTAATAAAGGCCTGAGCCTGTATCAAACCTTCAATCCAGCCCGGACAACCAAAAAGTACGTCATATCCAACACATTTTGGATTTTTAATTCGTAAATGGTATTTAACACGAGTAGCCATACTTGGCACCGTATCACTTTGTATACTTTCATGTTTTACATCGCCATAATTGTGAGCTACAATAATGTAATCTAAAGTTTCAGGATCTGCTCCCGAAGCTTCCAAAGCTTGTTGTGCGGCAATTACCGCCATATCTGAAGTATTCAAATTCTCCTCCAGGTAACGCCGTTCCTCAATTCCCGTTATAGCCTTAAATTTGGCAATGGTTGTTTTATTGTCCTGCGGAAACCCTGTTCCGTCAAGATTTAAAAATTCATGGTTGTCAAAGTCAGCATTCGTGGTTATAACTTTGGGGATATAACTACCTGTGCCGGTAATTTTAATATTCATCTGACTTTTAATTAAGATTAAACTCCAATGTACTAATTACAAATATAATCAGCTTTAAATAAAACTGAAAATAAACTGAAATGTGCTAAACATCACATAATGAAAAAGCCTGAAAATAGTTTAAGAAAGAATTTCCGCAGAAAATTTTCAGGCAAATTTTAATTTATGCGTCCATATATTCCTCAATAGGAGGGCAGGTGCACATTAAGTTCCTGTCTCCAAATGCTTCGTCTACACGTCTTACGCTCGGCCAGAATTTATTTTCTGAAACATAATTTAATGGATAAGCCGCTTTTTCCCGCGTGTAAGAAAAATTCCACTCGTCTGAAGTTAACATGGTAATAGTATGCGGTGCATTTTTAAGCACGTTATCTTCTTCGCTGTCCAATTCCTGTATTTCCTGTCTGATAGAGATAAGCGCATCACAGAACCTGTCCAGTTCGGCTTTGCTTTCACTTTCGGTAGGTTCTATCATCATTGTTCCTGCTACAGGAAAAGAAACTGTTGGGGCGTGAAAACCGTAGTCTATTAATCGCTTGGCGATATCCACCACCTCAATTCCTTTTTCTTTAAACGGACGACAATCTAAGATCATCTCGTGTGCAGCTCGACCGCGCTCCCCAGAATATAATGTTTTGTAATGTTCGTTTAAACGTTCTTTTACATAATTGGCGTTTAGAATAGCATATTCAGTAGCTTTCTGAAGTCCTTTGCTTCCCAACATGGTAATATACCCATATGAAATAAGGCAAACCAAGGAAGATCCCCAAGGTGCTGAAGAAATTGCGCCAATAGCTTTTTCTCCACCGGTTTTAATTACCGGGTTTCCTGGTAAAAATGGTTTTAATTGTTCTGCCACACAAATTGGTCCTACCCCGGGACCACCGCCGCCGTGAGGAATCGCAAAAGTTTTGTGCAGATTTAAGTGACAAACATCAGCGCCAATCACTCCAGGGTTGGTCAATCCAACCTGGGCGTTCATATTTGCGCCATCCATATAAACCTGCCCGCCATTATTGTGAATAATTTGCGTAATTTCTTTAATGGCCGATTCAAAGACCCCGTGGGTGGAAGGGTAGGTTACCATTAAAGCGGCAAGATTATCTTTATGTTTAATCGCTTTTTCACGAAGATCATCTACATCAATATTTCCGTTTTCTGAAGCTTTTGTTACCACAACCTTCATTCCCGCCATTACTGCAGAAGCCGGATTAGTACCGTGAGCCGAAGACGGAATTAAACATATATTTCTATGACCTTCGCCATTAGATTCGTGGTAAGCCCTAATTGTCATTAAACCTGCATATTCCCCCTGCGCGCCAGAGTTTGGCTGAAGCGAGGTTGCTGAAAATCCTGTGATCTCAGTTAGCTGGTCTTCCAGTCTTTTTAAAACGATTTGGTAACCTTCTGCTTGCTCAACTGGTACAAATGGATGAATATTTCCCCATTGCTGGTTGCTTAAAGGAAGCATTTCTGAAGCTGCATTCAACTTCATGGTGCAACTTCCAAGCGAGATCATAGAGTGGTTAAGCGAAAGGTCTTTTCGCTCCAGTTTTTTGATATAACGCATTAATTCAGTTTCCGAATGAAAAAGGTTAAAAACTTTATGTGTTAGGAAATCTGTTTTTCTTTGTAATGCTGAAGGAATTGTTTCTTCCTCTTTTAGGTTTTCAATTTCAGAAGCATTTTTACCGGAAACTGAAGCAAAAACTTTTAAAATATTATTGATGTCTTCCCGGGTTGTGGTTTCATTCAAAGAAATACAAACCGTTTCGGAATCAGGATAGTAGAAATTGATTTCGTTCTTTTCGGCTTCAGCTTTAATTTTTTGCGCATCAGCTTTAACCTGAAGCGTATCAAAATAAGCTGAATTCAGCTGCTTAATGCCCATTTTTTCAAGTTCTTCAGCTAAAGTAACTGTAGAAAAATGAACGGTATCGGCAATATATTTTAAACCATCAGGTCCGTGGTAAACGGCGTACATTCCTGCCATAACCGCTAGTAAAACCTGTGCGGTACAAATATTTGAAGTCGCTTTATCGCGTTTAATATGTTGTTCCCTGGTTTGAAGCGCCATTCTTAAAGCGTGATTGCCATCAATATCCTTGGTTACGCCAATAATTCTTCCGGGGAGGTTTCTTTTATATTCTTCTTTGGTTGCAAAATAAGCCGCGTGTGGCCCGCCATAACCTAATGGAATTCCAAAACGTTGTGTAGTTCCAACAACCACATCTACTCCAAGTTCCCCGGGTGCCTGTAATTTTACCAAGCTTAAAATATCGGCAGCAACAGCTACTTTTATTTCAGCATCTTTACATTTTGCAACAAAATCGGCATAATTGAAAACATGGCCGAATTTTCCAGGATATTGCACCAAAGCACCAAAGAATTTGTCGCTAAAATCAAATTCTTCGTGATTACCAATGACTAACTCGATGCCCATAAAATCGGCACGGGTTTTAATAAGGTCTATAGTTTGAGGTAAAGCCTGTTCAGAAACAAAGAATTTATTTACGTCATTTTTCTTTTGCTTACGATCGCGAACGGCGAATAAAAGTCCCATAGCTTCAGCCGCCGCGGTAGATTCATCTAAAAGAGAAGCATTGGCAATTTCCATTCCGGTAAGGTCACTTACCATGGTTTGGAAATTTAATAAAGCTTCCAGTCTTCCCTGTGCGATTTCTGCCTGGTACGGGGTATAAGCCGTGTACCAACCCGGGTTTTCCAAAATATTCCTTTGAATCACTGCCGGTAAAATTCCCTGGTGATAACCAAGACCTATATAAGTCTTAAAAACCTTGTTTTTAGCAGCCAGTTTTCCAATATGTTCGGCATATTGATTTTCACTAAGTGCAGAAGGTAAATTTAATGGCGACTTTAAACGAATATCGTCTGGGATGGTTTCGTATATTAATTGTTCTAACGAATCTACACCAATGGTGTCCAACATAGCCTGTAGATTGCTTTCTCTAGGGCCAATATGGCGTAGGGCAAAAGAATCTGTTCTCATTAAAATAAAGTTGTGGTTTTGTGCTGCGAAAGTACATATTTTTAACGTAAATTTTTAGTGTTTAGGTGTATACACTTGTTAAGATTTGAGGTGGTAATTTGGGTCCCGGGTAGAATGATTATTTTTGCAAGATGCAGGGGTTAAAAAACTTTTTGGACTTTTATATAAATAGCAGTCTACACGTGTCTTTGGCCGTGGTTTCGCTAAGTTCATTAAGCTTCCTTGAATTCAATATAGAAATTGATAAAAACCTACTATTATTTATATTTTTCGGAAGTATTACCAGTTATAATTTTGTGAAATACGCCGGCATCGCAAAACTGCATCACGCCAGTCTTGCCCGAAACCTGAAACTGATACAAATTTTCTCACTTTTGTGCTTTCTGGCTTTACTATATTTTGCCTTTCAGCAGGAATTTAAAATACTTTTAGTTTCCGCGATTTTTGGGGTATTCACTTTGCTTTATGCCATTCCTTTAGGGAGGAACAGGCAAAATCTTCGAAATATTGGTGGCATAAAGATCTTTATTATCGCGGTTGTTTGGGCGGGAGTAGTGGTGATTTTACCGTTGATAAATGAGGTTTCATTCCAGGAGATCAGCTTCAGTTTTTTTCAGCGGTTTTTCTTTGTGATCGCTATAACGCTTCCCTTTGAGATAAGGGATCTCAAATATGATTCCGGGAATTTAAATACTATTCCGCAGCAAATTGGAATAGCAAATACTAAGAAAATCGGTTATATTTTATTGGGAATTATGCTCTTACTGGAGTTTTTAAAACCTTATTCTTCGGCAATAAATTTTATCGCTTTAGGCTTTGCTTTATTATCTTCAGCATATTTTATTAAAGTAGCAGAAGTAGATCAGGGTGCCTATTATTCGGCATTTTGGGTAGAGGGAATTCCTGTATTTTGGTTGTTGTGCTGGATGGTGACTAAGATTGTTTTTTAGCCATTTCTTTTTCAATGCGGTTTTTCCAGGCTTTTTTCTCTTCCTCGGAACAGGTTTTAAGCTTAGACTTTTTGATTAAACGGGTGAGCTTTGTGTTTTTTGAAGTGTATTTCCGGCAGGGTCTGCATAAGAGCAAATGCATTAGCATGGAGATCTTTTCGCGTGTTCCTGATTCGTTGTACTGGCTTTTGTCGCAGCAGTTTTCAGCTTTTGAACAGTCAAAAATGAAAAATTTTCGTTTCGGCATAACTTAGAACCAGTTTTTTTCAAGACAAGCTGCCAATGCGGTGCGTGCCCTGTGAATGATTACCCAAAGGTTAGACGGACTAATATTGAATTCTTTACATACCGCTTCAGTGTCAGCCTCATCAATGGTTTTCATCTTAAATATTGCGGCGTGTTTTTCGTTTATTTGATCCAGGCATTCTAAAATCGCCAATCCCAACTCGGTGTTTTCCATTTCATCTTCGGCAGTACGATCAAAAGTATCGGCTACCTGTTCCTCCAGCCAATCACCATTATTTTCAGAATCTGAATAATTTATGCGCACTTCTGCCTGGCCTTTTATAGAGTTTGTCTTTCTGTAATGGTCTATTATTTTGCGCTTTAAAATGGAAATTAGCCAGGTGCGCTCTGTTGCCCTTCCTTCAAAATTATCTTTGGAATTAAGGCCGGCAAGAAATGTTTCAGAAATTAAATCGTTAGCCACCTCGCGATCGTTTACCCTAACAATTGCATAGTTAAAAAGGTAGTCTGAATATTTATCCACCCATTTTGTAGGATCGAGTTTATGAGTTGGCATAGGCTAGCGTCAAGGTCACCTCAAACTTAACAAAAGTATTTGAATTTATAAGTTATAGATCTTATAAGGTTTCATTGCTGAAAATTAGTCCTGAAAAGTGGAAAGCGGTCTGAAAATGTTACATTCCAGACCGCATACTTCTTGATTTACTTTTTAATTAATCCGGCTCGTTTTAGTAGAGCATCGGGTTTTGGTTCTTTTCCACGGAATTTCTTATAAAGCGTCATCGGGTGATCTGTACCGCCTTGTGAGAGGATATTCGTTTTAAACTTGTTAGCGACTTCCCTACTGAAGATACCGTTTTGCTGAAAATATTCAAAGGTATCGGCGTCCAAAACTTCTGCCCATTTATAGGAATAATACCCGGCAGAATAGCCGCCCTGGAAAATATGGGAGAACGCGGTACTCATACAGTTTTCTTCAACATTCGGAAATAATTTTGTGCGTTCAAAAGCTTTGTCTTCGTTAGCTTTCACATCTGTAATTGCTGAAGGATCTACCCCGTGCCAGCTTAAATCCAGCATTCCGAAGCTCAATTGTCTTACCGTGGCCATTCCTTCCTGGAAATTCGCCGATTCTTTTATTTTCTGAACCAATTCCATAGGAATCACTTCGCCGGTTTCGTAATGTTTGGCGAACAATTGAAGCGCTTCCTTTTCGTAACACCAGTTTTCTAACAACTGACTTGGAAGTTCTACAAAATCCCAATACACATTGGCGCCAGAAAGGCTTGGGTATTGCGTATCGCCCAACATTCCGTGCAAGGCATGGCCAAATTCATGGAAAAGGGTTGTGACTTCGTTAAAAGTAAGTAACGAAGGTTGTTTTTTAGAAGGTTTGGTGAAATTGCACACAATAGAAATATGCGGACGTTCTTCCTGCCCGTCTTTTTTGTATTGCGATTTATACCCTGTCATCCAGGCACCATCGCGTTTTCCCGGTCTAGGGTGAAAATCAGCGTAAAACAGGGCGATTTCTTTATTATTTTCATCGATAACCTGGTAGGTTTTAACGTCTTCGTGATATTTATCTACGTCAAAAACTTCTTTAAAGTTTAAATCATAAAGTTTATTGGCTACCGTGAAAACGCCATCTATAACATTTTCTAGTTTAAAATAAGGCTTTAGTTTTTCATCATCGAGGTTGAATAATTTTTGTTTCAGTTTCTCGCTGTAAAAAGCTGCATCCCATTTTTGAAGCTGATCTATTCCGTCCAGATCTTTGGCGAAGTTTTCCAACTCGGCAAATTCCCTTTCTGCAGCAGGTTTTGCTTTTTCAAGAATTTCCTCTAAAAAGCTGTTCACTTTATCCGGAGTCTCGGCCATACGCTCTTCCAAAACAAAGTGGGCGTGGGTTTGGTAACCTAAGAGTTGCGCACGCTCATATCTTAACTTAGCGATCTGCAATACATTTTCCCGGTTGTCTAATTCGTCTCCATGAAATCCTTTCGAACCAAAAGCAAGCGCCATTTTTTTACGAAGCTCCCTGTTTTCAGCATATTTCATAAAAGGGAGGTAGCTTGGGTATTCCAGTGTGAAAACCCAACCTTCTTTTTCTTTTGAAGTGGCCACCTGCGCAGCTTCTTCTTTAAAGCTTTCCGGAAGGCCTTTTAAATCATTTTCATCAGTAAGATGCAACTCGAATTTATTGGTTTCAGCAAGTACATTCTGGCCAAAATCCAGGCTTAGTTTGGAAAGCTTTTTGTCGATATCTCTAAGTTCATTTTGCTTTGCAATGGGTAAGTTGGCACCATTTCGTGAAAAAGCTTTGTATTTTCTATCTAGAAGTGTTTTTCGTTCAGTATTTAGATCAAGCTCTTCCATTTTATAGTAAACCGACTTAACTCTTTCGAAAAGTGCTTTATTAAGAATAATATCGTTTTTGAATTCTGATAAAAGCGGGGAAACTTCCTGGGCGATTTGCTGAATTTCCTCATTGGTTTCAGCAGAATTCAAATTAAAAAATATACTGGTTACCCTGTCTAATTTCTCTCCTGAAAATTCTAAAGTTTCAATAGTATTATAAAAACTAGGTTCTTCAGTATTTGTTGAAATCGCATTAATTTCTTCCCGAGCCATTTCGATGGCTTTTATTATCGCCGGTTTAAAATGCTCGTTTTTAATTTTAGAAAACGGCGCATGATTAAATTCCTGTAAAAGTGGATTATTTTGAGTGGTCATTATCTCTATTTCGTTATTAATTTTGAACGTCTAAATCTTCCATTAATCATTCCTTAAACGATCTCAACAAGGTGATTAACCTAATTTTGACGTTTTTAGTAAGTTTTTTTAACACAAAACATAGTTTTTATTTGAAAAAATGTATATTTCAGCTTTAAAATATTGAACGTTTTAAAATTGTAGTAGCTTGTAAAGTTTTTCTGGTTTAAATATTTAGAATGGTTAATAAATAATTTGTACAGATTTAGGTAAGTTACTACACAGAAAGCCACGTCGCAAGACGTGGCTTTTGCTTTTTATCGCTTTACCTTTTTCGCGCCTTCAATAACTTTTTCCTTGAGTCCTTCTTTATAGAGTAAGATTTTATCTAAAGTGCATTTATCAGAAGCACCAATAATTTGCGCTGCAAGAATTCCGGCGTTTTTAGCTCCGTTAAGCGCTACAGTAGCTACTGGAACTCCGCCGGGCATTTGCAAAATAGACAATACCGAATCCCAACCATCTATAGAGTTGCTGGATTTTACCGGAACACCAATCACGGGAAGCGGGGAGAGGGAGGCGATCATTCCGGGTAGATGGGCGGCACCACCGGCACCGGCAATAATTACTTTTATTCCTCGTTCGTGGGCGGTTTTTCCGTATTCAAATAATTTTTCAGGCGTGCGGTGAGCAGAAACGATATCTACTTCTACCTCCAGGTCAAAACCTTCCAGGATGTCAATGGCATCCTGCATTACCGGTAAATCGCTGGTGCTACCCATTATTACTGCTACTTTGCTCATAATTTTATGTTCAAAAACTTCGTGAAGTTTTATTATTTAGAAATAACTTTAATTGAATTCTTAACCTTTTCAGCAATTTTTCTCGCTTCAGCCAGGTCTTTGTTTGCGATTGTGACATGTCCCATTTTTCTAAATGGACGGGTAATTTTTTTGCCGTAAATGTGCGGTGTTACCCCTGGCATTTTCATAATCTTTTCAATATTCTCATAAACCACTTCGCCTTCGTGATTTGCATCGCCCACTAAATTTACCATAATTCCGCCGACTTTACTATCGGTGTTTCCTAAAGGTAAATCCAAAATAGCACGAATATGTTGTTCAAACTGGTTGGTGTAACTCGCTTCAATACTGTAATGCCCACTATTGTGTGGTCTTGGTGCTACTTCGTTAACCAGTATTTCGTCATTTTCTGTCTGAAACATTTCTACCGCCAGTAATCCGACATGTTCAAATGCTTCGGAAACCTTAACCGCGAGTTTCCTCGCTTTTTGTGCTACAGAATCTTCGATTCTGGCCGGGCAAATCACATATTCTACCTGGTTTGCAGTAGGATGAAATTCCATCTCTACCACGGGATAGGTTTTTACTTCCCCAGAAGCCGATCTTGCCACGATCACAGCCAATTCATTTTTAAACGGAACCAGCGTTTCAGCAATACATTCGGCATCGAGAATATCGTTTATGACTTCCTTGTTTTTTATTACTGAAACTCCTTTACCATCATAACCGCCTGTGGTGCTTTTCCAAACAAAAGGTAGATTGATTTCGTCATTTTCAAGCGCAGAAATCAAATCTTTTTTTGCTGAAAAAACTTGAAATTGAGCGGTAGGGATTTGATGTTTTTTATAGAAATTCTTTTGAATTCCTTTGTTCTGGATTTTCTCTAAAGTTTCAGCTGAAGGGTAGGTTTTTATACCTTCCTTTTGTAATTGCTTTAAAGCTTCAACATTTACGCCTTCAATTTCAAAAGTGAGCACATCCACTTTTCTTCCGAAGTTAATCACGGTATCAAAATCCATAAGATCGCCGGTTTCAAAATAATCACATGCGATTTTACACGGTGCTTCAGGATTTGGATCTACAACGTTGGTTTGGATGTCGTATTTGCGAGTTTCGTAAAGCATCATTTTGCCTAACTGGCCGCCGCCGAGAATTCCCAATTTAAAATCTGAAGAAAAATAATTGATCATACCGTAAATGTTTCAGCAAAAATAATTTTTTAGGGCAAGCTGTGCTATTATTCTTATGGAAATCTGGCAGTTTGGGTTGTTAAGAATCCTTATCTTTGCCCTTTAAAATTTTTCAGATTTGATAAAACTGCACGATTTAGAGTTTGAGCCTTATATTTCAGAAGAAGAAATCAACGTAGCCATAGATAAAGTGGCCAATAGGCTTAACGAAGATTACCGGGATTCAAATCCGGTGTTTTTAGGAGTACTTAACGGTTCTTTTATGTTTGCGAGTGAAGTTATTAAAAGGTTTAAAGGAGATTGCGAAGTAAGTTTTGTAAAACTTGGTTCTTATCAGGGCACCGAAACTACCGGAAATGTAAAGACGCTTTTAGGACTAAATCAGTCGCTTAAAGGTAGAAAAGTAATTTTACTGGAAGATATTGTAGATACAGGTAATACCTTAGAGGAAATCAATAAAATTTTAAAAACGGAAGAGGTAGATAATTATGAAGTAGTGACTTTATTTTATAAACCAGAAGCCTACCAAAAAGACTTTAATATTAAATATAGGGGCTTAGAAATCCCTAATAAATTTATTGTAGGTTATGGCCTGGATTATGATGGTTTAGGCAGGAATCTTACACAAATCTATAAATTAAAAGAAAACAAGATGACAAATTTAGTTTTGTTTGGCCCTCCCGGTGCCGGCAAAGGAACTCAGGCAGACATTCTAAAGGAAAAATACAAGCTAATTCACATCTCTACGGGGGATGTTTTTAGGTATAATATTAAGAATGAAACCGAATTGGGATTGAATGCTAAATCCTTTATGGATAAAGGGCAGTTGGTTCCAGATGAGGTAACAATTAATATGTTGAATGCTGAAGTTGATAAAAATGAAGGCGCCAACGGATTTATCTTTGACGGATTTCCAAGAACTGCAGCACAGGCCGATGCTTTATCTGAATTATTGGATTCAAAGAATACCGAGGTTACAGCAATGATTGCTTTGGAAGTAGATGATGAGGTTTTGGTAGAACGTCTTTTAGAAAGAGGAAAAACCTCAGGAAGAAAAGATGATGCCGATGAATCGGTTATAAGAAACAGGATTAAGGTTTACTATGATGAAACCGCGATCCTGAAAGAATATTATAAAAAACAAGACAAATATTATGGTGTAGACGGGGTTGGTTCTATAGATGAGATTACCCAGCGTCTTAGTGCCGTGATTGATAAGCTACAGGCTTAATATCTCATTGAGGGTTTAATTCTCCCGAGGCCTGTCCAATTCATTCAGATGGGCTTGTCTCGAAATTACAAATTAGTTTGCGATTCATACCTCCTGGGTTTATCCAGAGGTTTTTGATTAAATTTTTAGAATATGACTGAAGGGAATTTTGTTGATTATGTAAAGATTCACGTGGCTTCTGGAAAAGGAGGGAGTGGATCTTCACACCTGCACCGCGAAAAATACGTTGCGAAAGGCGGGCCCGATGGTGGGGATGGTGGCCGTGGAGGCCATGTGATTGTGAAGGGGAACAAAAACCTTTGGACCCTATATCATTTAAAGTTTAAAAGACATATTCGGGCTGAACATGGAGGCAATGGAAGTAAACAACGTAGTAGTGGAGCGGAAGGTGCTGATGAATATATTGAAGTGCCTTTAGGAACGGTAATTAGGGATACCGAAACCCAGGAAATTATTCATGAGATAACCGAGGACGGTAAGGAATACCTCATTGCTGAAGGTGGAATGGGTGGCCGTGGGAACTGGCATTTTAAAAGTTCTACCAATCAAACGCCAAGATATTCCCAACCGGGAATAGACGGTACTGAGGTAGATATTACCCTTGAGTTAAAGATTCTCGCCGATGTTGGTCTTGTTGGTTTTCCTAATGCTGGGAAATCTACCTTGCTTTCGGTAATTACTGCTGCAAAACCTAAGATTGCCGATTATGAATTTACAACTTTAAAACCCAATTTAGGGATTGTAGAATATCGGGATTTTAAAACTTTTGTGGTTGCCGATATTCCCGGAATTATCGAAGGTGCAGCGGAAGGCAAGGGGATAGGCCATCGTTTTTTACGCCATATAGAGCGTAACTCAACACTGTTGTTCCTGATTCCCGCCGATGCTCCCAATATTACTGAACAATATGAAATTCTATTAGATGAATTGCGAAGATATAATCCGGAGATGTTAGATAAAGACAGACTTGTTGCTATTTCAAAAAGTGATATGCTGGATGCCGAACTGAAATTGGAAATGAAAAATGAATTAGATAAAAATCTAGGTGCACCCTATCTGTTTATTTCTTCGGTAGCACACCAAGGTTTAACTGAACTTAAAGACAGGTTATGGGAAATGCTAAATAAAGAGCCTTCTTAAATCCTCACAGAGGGTTAGGTATTATCTAATGCTTACTTTAAACTTCTATTCTTTTTCTTAAACATACGGTTTAAACACAGATGAAAATTCTGGATTTCTGTTAATCTTTAGATTAACTGAATGGTTTTTGCTTAAATTTAAGCAGCGCAGATTTATTTCTCCGCTGCTTTTTTATGCAATTAATTTAAAAATACCAGGCTATGAAGTTATTAAAGTTGTTTTTTATTTGTTTGATTTTGGCTTCCTGTAACACTCCAAGAGCAGTTTATGATTATGACGATACAGTTAGTTTTGAAGGTTTTAATACATATGAATTATTCCCTGATTTCCAGTCTGGGCTTTCCCAATTAGACGAAACCCGGCTTATTGAAAGTTTAAAAAATGGAATGGAAAACAATGGTTTTACCCTTTCAGAGCAACCTGATATTTATGTTAACGCATATTCGAGGGAATATATAGATCCAAACACAAGTAGTGTTGGCCTCGGAATTGGTGGAGGCGGCGGAAATGTTGGGGTAGGAGTATCTGGAGGGGTTCCTCTAGAAAAAAATACAGTGATTCTTGAAGTTACCATCGACTTCATAAAAGTTCAAGAAGACTCTTTGATCTGGCAGGCTATTGTAGAAATTAATTTCAACCCAAATGCCTCTCCTGAAGAACGACGTGCAATGTTTGATAAGATCGTTAAAAAGGCCTTAGAAGGATATCCTCCCAAGGATTAAGATTCTTGAATTTACATTTAATTGAATCTAATTAGTCTCTTTTCATAATCTAACTTATTAAAATTTTAGCAATAAAAAAGCCCCGGAAATTTCCGGGGCTTTTCACATTTTGGTTGGTTAGTTAGTAGCTAACCTATGGAAGATTATTCTTCCATTTCTTCAGAACTTATAGTGCTTAATTCATTATAGTGAATTCACTACGTCTGTTCTTAGCATACTGCTCTACAGTACAACCTGTAGGTTCGGTACAGTCGTTAAGTGGCATGCTTTCTCCATAACCTTTAGAAGTTAATCTGCTACGGTCTATACCGTTTTCAACAAGATATTCTAAAGTAGAAGCTGCACGTCTTTCAGACAGTCCCATATTGTATTGATCTGAACCTCTAGCATCAGCGTGAGAGCCAATTTCAATTTTAAGTTCAGGATACTTGTTCATAATATTTACAACTTTATCAAGAGTTGGTTTAGACTCGTCTTTAATAGTTGATTTATCAAAGTCGAAGTAAATGTTTCCAACATCTCTTAATTGTTGTCTACCAGTTTCAAGGTTTGTTTCCCTGTCATCATAATCAACAACCGGAGGAACGTAGTCTTCCCTGGTGAAAACATAAAGGTTATCTGAACCTCTTCTGTTAGAAGCAAGGTATCCTTTTTGGTTTTCTTCATCAATTATAAAAGCGAAATCATCGTGACCACTGTTAACCGTGCTACCCAGGTTTTGAACCTCAGAAAAATCTCCTTCAGTTCTATATACATCTAAGTTACCAAATCCCTGGTGACCATCTGAAGCGAAGTAAAGTACTCCTTCTTCACTGATGTAAGGGAATTGCTCACGGTTTGGAGTATTAACTCCTGTTCCAAGATTTTGAGGATCCCCATAAGTTCCGTCTTCATTTACATCTACAACGTAAATATCAAAAGAACCTTCAGAACCTGGCATATCGCTGGCAAAATAAAGTTTGCTGCCATCTGCGCTAAGGCTTGGGTGTTCAGTAGAAAATTCGTCACTTGTAAAAGGGAGGGCTTCAATATTGCTCCATTCTCCATCTACCATTTCTGCACGAAAGATTTTGATATGGGCAACTCTAATCCCTTCTTCATTCTTTACTCTGTTTTCGCTGTTACGGTCAAAATACATTACCTGACCATCCTCGCTAAAAGTTGCAGAACTTTCGTGCTCATCGGTATTAATTTCATCAGAAAATAAAACGATATCACTCAGTTCACCATCTTCAGACATTTCAGCTGTGTAAAGATCTAAAGTTGGTTTCTTATTCCAGGGATAAATTGGTCGCTCTTGATTTCTCGTTGATGCAAACGCAATTCGGTCTCCGTAGAATGCAATACCAAAATCGGCTGAAGCACTGTTGTTCATAATCTGGTTAGTAGTATAAACGTGAGGAGCTGTAGTGTCTAATTTACGTGCAAAATCCTCATGGTTTATATCTTCTCCAGTATAATCACTCATATACTCATCAGCTTCATCCTGTTCTCCAATTGCACGTAAAGAATGTGCGAATCGAAATTGATATTCAGGAGCTGCAATCTCTTCGTGTCTTAGAAAAAGTGTGCGGTAAACTTCCGCAGCTTCTTCCATTTGATTTGTGTAAAAATAAGCATCTCCAAGGTTTTGTAAAACCTCCTGATTTTTATCTACAACTTTTTCATAAGCTTCTGCAGCGTCCACGTAAGCTCTTTGAGCAAACAATTTTTCCGCCTTCTTTATTTCAGCACTTTGCCCAAAAGAGGCAAGGCCTATAAAAAGAATAAAAAGTGTACTATATAAATTTTTCATATTATTCGGTTTTTAGAAGAATCTAGGTGATTTGTCATATCCTTTGGTTAGTCCAAACAGGTCAAGATCAAACAACAACATAACCTCGTGAGTTCCACCTAAATTGTAGTTAGCGAAGTCTGAAGTAAAGTGATCGTAAGCATACCCTACACGAAGTGCCGGGGTAATCTTGAAGTTTACCAAACCTGTGATAGTTTCATTAAATCTGTAACCAACACCGGCTTCAAGCCTATCATATAACAACACGTTTGCAGTAACATCTACCGCTAACGGAGCACCTTGAACACCTCTTGCCATAAAAGCAGGCTTCAATTTAAGATCTGGGTTAAGTTGAAAAACGTATCCACCGGTTAAATAGTAGTGGATTGCTTCTTCACCTAAAGCTGCAAGGCCTTGTTCGTTCTCAATATACTTTGAAGTAAATACGTTAGGGGCAGAAGCACCTAAATAGTAGTTATCTCCAAACCAAAAAGCACCTAATCCAAATACGGGGAAAACTTCATTTACATTTTCCAAAGCAGGATCTGTAGGGTCGTTTGCACGAAGACCGGAAAGGTTCGCATCAAAAGTGGTAAGACCACCTTTAAGACCAAAAGATAATTTGCTATCTGTACCTGTTGGAAGCACGTAAGCGAAATCGGCTGTAATATTGTTTTCTTTTACAATACCACCAATTTCATCGTGAACTACAGTTAAACCAAGTTCTACCCTTTCACTTATTGGAGTGTGGGCAAAGAAGTTGGCGGTGCTTGGAGCACCGTCAACATTTTGCCATTGAGATCTGTAAATACCCCCCAGGTTTAGCATACCGGGATCATCGGTAGCATAGGCCGGGTTTATTACACTCATATTATACATATACTGAGTGAACAACGGGTCTTGCTGAGACATCCCCTTGATTGAAAAAAGGATAATGCCTGCGAATATTAAATATTTTGTGATTGTTTTTTTCATTTCTTTCTAATGTTTATCCTTTTATATTATCTGTTCAAGTATACTTTACCCTGACGTGGCGATGTGCTTCCGTCATTAAAGTCTACCACATAGAAATATACACCTACAGGTAGTATATCGTCTCCCAGACTACCGGATTGGTTAGAAGTTCCATCCCATTCAGGAGTTGAGGCGTTGCCTTTGTAAACCGCGTTACCCCATCTGTTAAAAATTGTTATGTTGTAGTTTGGAAAATCTCTTTCGATATTTTCGATTACAAATATGTCATTTCTGGTATCTCCATTTGGTGTAATAACTTCTGGGAAGAACACAGCACAATCGGTAAGAGTAAGGGTTACAGCTAATCGCTCTGAACTTTCGCAACCGCTCTCTGTAATAAGAGTTGCATAATAAGTAGTTCCATCGGTTAGCATAGCATTGTTGCTTAGTGATTCCATACTATCAGCTGAATCATACCAACTTACTGTACCGGCTTCATTGATTTCCTCAGAAAGGTCTCCAATTGTTGGATTTTCCTGAGCACATAGTTCGTAATCTGAATTAATAGTTGGAGCTGGAGAATCTTCAATATTCACCATAAGCATCGCAGCATCAGATTCACATCCTTCGTCTGTTGATTGTGTAACATAGTACTCACCGTCTACCAATATGTCTTCTTCACTAACCATCATAGTTAAATCAGCATCAGAATACCAGGTTAAGTTGGTTCCCTCAGCTTCAAGAACCGCTGCAGTTTCACCATCTATAGCACAGAATGCTACAGATTCGGCAGTGGTTGGAGCGTCTGGAGCTTCGTTAAGTGTTATAGTTATCGTAGCCATATCATCTTCACCACATTCATCATCTCCAGCCATTACGCTGTAGATAACTTCATAGGTTCCAACTTCAAAAGTTGAAGGATCCATAATTCCGTCTGCTATAACTTCACCATCTAAGGTGAATTCACCATCCATATCTGCATCTGCAGAAATCAATGAGAAAAGATCCTGAAGATCATCGTTACTACAAACTGTCACAGGCATATCTTCACCCGCATTGGCACCTTGTTCTACGGTAATAGTAAAAGTAATACTAGCTTCTCCTTCTACACAAGGAGTTTCCTCGTTTACAGTATAGGTCACATCGTAAGTTCCAGCTCCCATCATAGATGGACTAAACATTCCGTCTTCGTAACCTTCAAAAGTACCATTTGTATTAGCATCACCAGATAAGTAGGTGTAAAGATCTATGTCTTCATCACTTGAGCATACTGTTTGAGGTCCTATCTCATCACCGACATTAGCAGGTATTGCATCGTAAACAGTTACGCTCAGTACTGTTGAATCAGAGCATTCACCTTCACTAATAGTATAGGTAGTGGTGAATTCACCGATCTCACTTTCATTGTTATACCAGTTAACTAAATCCTGGATGCTAGGACTGAAAGTACCATCTCTGGAAACTCCTTCATCAAGCATATTCAAGTAGTAGTCTCTAACAGAAGTAGAATTTGGGAACATTCCATCTACAATATTTGCATTACATATAGAAGTGGAATTGTCAGAGCCTGCATCAAGATCGCCAATAATAGTTACAGTGAAGTCTATGGATTCTTCTCCGGTTACACAATCTACGGTTTCGTCAACTGTATAAGTAAAAGTATATACATCTTCTCCAAGTTCTGAAGTATTTATAATGCCTTCGAAATCTTCAAAGTCATCGGAATCCTCGAAATATCCATTAGGATTAGCATCATCACTTAAGTAATCTCTCAAGTCAAACTCACCTTGTGAAACACAAAAAGTCAATGCTACTGCGTCTCCGGCTTCCGCTTCTTCAAGATTGTTGATTGTTAAAGAGATATTTGCAAAATCCTCACAGTTTTCATTTGTAACGGTATAAGTGGTTTCAAAAGTAGCACTTGGAGAATCCGGTGCGCTAACATAGGCAAAAACATCAACTGCAAGGCTCATTAGAGCAGGATCAAATTCCCCATCCTGATCTACACCTTCAACATCTACGATAGAAGTAAACCAGTCGATAGCTGCTTGCGGGTCTTCGATCATCTCTTCCGCTTGTGTGATACAAATGGTTTCAGAGAAGTCTTCTCCTGCAAATGGAGCTTCGTAAACTGTTATAACGAATTCTGCAAAATCGTCTCCTTCAACGCATGCATTAGAAGGTCCTACCTCATAATTAAAAGTGTAGGTATCCGGTTCCAGTTGAGAAGGACTGAAGTTACCATCTTCAAAGCCTACAAAAGTACCGTTTGGATTAGCGTCTTCACTAATAAAATCGTATAGATTCACATCAGCTTCATTCGAGCAGAAAGTAGTTGAAAAATCGTCGCCGGCTTCTGCATTAATCTCTCCTTCAACGTTAACAGTTACTAAAACGAAATCTTCGCAATCTCCGGTTCCTAAAGTATAAGTAGTTTCATAGGTTCCAATTTTAGACACCGCGTTATTGTACTGATCAGCAATTACCGTCATTGATGGTTCAAATTCTCCATTTGAACTATAATTAGGTATTAAGCTTGCAAAGTAATTTGTTACGGCAGGAACCGAATAATTAGGTTGCAAATTACCTACACAAATATCGTCAGTTATTGGATCTCCAAGCTCTCTTCCTTCCAAAACAATAATAGTGTATATAGCTGTATCAGGTTCTGAGTCTGTTGATACACAATCTGAAGTTGGATCTACGGTATAAATGATTTCATAACCATCTTCATCAATACCTATTGAAGGATCGAACATATTATCTGTCACTCCATCACCGGTAAATTCACCGCCTGTCATAGCATCACTACTCAGAATTTCGGTAAGGTCTATCATGGCGTCACCTTCACAAACTGTATAGGTAACATCTGATCCCGCGTTTGCATCCTGAGTGTCGTTGATCGTAATGTTTATAGTAATTAACCCATCTTCACAAACATTGGTTGATGTGTTGTTATAAGTGAAAGTAAATGTTTCAGAATCCGTAGATGGATTTTCCAGGAAATTCCAAAGGTCATCGGCTTCAGTAAAATCTTCTGAATCAAAACCAGTAAGCTCAACATTATCAACGCCGGCTTCTCCGACCAATTCATTTATGAACGATTGCGCTTCTAATTCATTGGTGATTAGTTCATTAGCTTCAGTAATACAAAACTCCCGATTAACTGTGGCAGTAATGGGTCCTTGTATAACTTCAATAGTGAAGATAGTTTCATCATCACCGCTAACACAATTCATTGTTTCATCAACCGTGTAGGTGATGTCATAGGTTCCCGGCTCTACAGTGGAAGGATCAAAAACGTTGTTTGCTACTCCTTCTCCTGTGAAAGTTCCACCTTCAGTGGGATTATTACCAGTATTAGTTAAGGCAGTAAGGTCGATTGGTTCTGCATTGGTACAAACGTCCTCGATGTTATCAAAATCTCCGGCATTAGCAGTTTCACCTTCAATTATCGTATAACTCAAAACAATAGAATCTGAACAGCCATTATCAGAGGTTACTGTATATGTGGTTTCAAAAGTCTGAAAGTTATTTTGGTTATATGCTGAAACAATATCATTTATCGTCATATTAGTAAAAGTACCACCAGTTGGTGCTCCCGGAATAAGTTTCATATAAAGATCTATAACATCCTGAGGTACACTATTTATTATGTTCGGTATATCTGCGTTACATAAAGTAACTTCTGTAACTCCAGTAGAAAGAGCATACTGCTGTAAGTTTGGAGTTTCTAATACGCTAAAAGCAAATTTAGCTGTATCAGCACAACTCCCCGTACCCGCGGTGTAAGTAGAATTAAATGGACCTTCTAAACCATTATTAATATCATCGGTTATTTGTGCAACATTGGAAAAAGTACCGGGATCTACACCTTCACTTAGTAGCGAAGTTAGGTAATCCTCCACTTCCTGCTCTGTTGGCGGGGTTGAAAATTCAGCGCGGCAAACTTCATTGCCTAATTCATTATCCGCTCCGGCATTGTAACTTTCCAAAACCGTAAACTCGATTACTACATCATCTTCACAACCTTCTGCGGTAACGAAAGTAGCTGTTGTTGTAAAGGTTTGATAAGGGTCTAATAAGTAAGATTCGTAAATACTTTCAGGCATTGGAGAAAATGAAACACTTTCGTAAGTGAAATCAATATCATCTTTAAAACTTAATAAGATTTCTTGTGCATTTTCGTTAGGATCTTCAATTCTTGTATCAAGATCTGCTTTACAAATTACATTACCAGTGCTATCATCACCTGCATCAAAAGTGATTACGGTTACTGTAACCGGAGTTCTGAAAGGATTATCCTCGGAATCAAGACCAGAAGGGGTTTCACATGGGGGTAAAGGGCTATCACTATCATTTACTACCTGACCAGCAAAGTAAGTTTGACCGTTAATTAATTCGGTAGTTTCAGGTAAGGGCTCATTGCCGTTTGCAGATCGATACCATCTAATAGCCTGGGTATTTTCATAAGTTCCAGTGGCCTCAAGGTTAGCTACGGTAGCGCCCTCACAAAATGTTTGAGGCGAAGTGGCTGTTGGCCCCTCGATACTGCTTGGATTGAATCTTACCGCAGTTCTTAAAGATGGACAACCGCTACCTGTTGTGCTGGTATAAACCTGTCCTACAAAGTAGCTTTCTCCTGGAGTTAATGTGCCAGTATAGGCGGTTGTTACGAATTCAGATTCATACACTTCAAGAGTGTAATCTGGATCATTAGTAAAAAGATCTTCCAAATCACCGGCGCTAAATGTTTCAGAAGCACAGGTGGTGAACTCAAATCCTGATACTCGAGTATCAGTAATAAGGTTTACAGGTCTTGGAGCACTATTTACAGTTACAACAACTTCAATTCTAGTGGTGCATTCTTCTGTAGTTGATCCTACATAGTAACTTCCGCTCGCTAAATATTCCGTATCGGGAATGGGCTGCGTATCATTTTCAATATCTGCAGTCTGGTAGATCGCATCACCATCGGTCGATATATCGCCAACAGTTTCAAGGTAACAGAAGGTCTGCGCGGCGTCAGTTTCTTCTGTTGTGGGGCACTGCCCAAACGAGGGCAAGGTTCCAATTAACATAACAAAGGCGAAAAGGAACCAATTCGTTCCCTTCCTCCCAAAAGTAAAATTTTGCATAGGCTAGGTGTTAAAATTCAATTATTAGTATTAGGTTTAAATAATTTTAGCAGCACAAATATTAAAATAATATTTAACATTGTACGTTAAACTAAGCAGTACTTTAACAAATTTTACCATTTTATTTTGGTTGTATCTATTTTTGTTAAACGGTGCTTGGTCCTTTATGTCGATATTCGCAATAAATTTATGAAAAAATTAATAGGATGACCAAGAAATTATTAATAATCGGGATATTCGTCTTCTCTGTTGTAACGCCTGTTGGTGCTCAATCTTCTCTTGAAGACGGAGAAGAATATCTTAAAGAAAACCAAATAAGGCAGGCTAAGAAGGTTTTTAAAGAGCATCAAAATAACATAAGGGCAATAGAATATCTCGGAGATATAGCCAGTTTTGAAAAAAACTGGGATGAAGCTATTAAATATTATGAAAAACTGGTGAAAAACCAGCCTAACTCTTCGGGTTATAACTTCAAACTTGGGGGTGCCATGGGAATGAAAGCTATGGAGACTTCTAAATTTAAAGCCGCCTTAATGTTAGGTGATATTAAAACCTACCTCAATAGAGCAGCCGAATTAGACAAAAACCATGCAGAAGTTCGCCGGGCTTTAGTGGAGCTTTATATGCAATTACCGTCGTTTATCGGTGGAGACAAAGATCTGGCGCAGCAATACGTGAAAGAATTGCAGTCAATCAATAAAGTAGATGCATATTTGGCGCAGGCATATATACATAAAATCGAAGAAGAGCAGGAGGCGACAAAAATTGCAGTAAACAATGCTCTCCAGGAGGTAAAAAAGAATAAAAGTCTTGTAGACCGTAATTACCTGAATTATGAACTGGGAGAAAGGGCAGCTGCTTTAAATCTTATGCCTGATATGGCAATACAATTATTAGAGAAATACATAGAGAATTATAATTATAAAGATTTAAAATCCCCTGCCTGGGCACATTTTCATATCGCTAAAATTCAGGCTTCACAAAATAATCAGGATAAAGCTTTAACTCACGTGAATGAAGCTTTAGCTAGTAAATTCAATTTTCCGGAGGCAGAAAAACTCAAACTTCAAATATTAGAGATGTAAGCTAAAGGCTTTTCTTAATGTCTTGACTATATTTGCTGCCTGTTAAAAGAGTTAGAAATTGCCAGATTTATTTAATTGGCACCCGAAAGAGAATCTAATGAAACTTCATTTTATAGCAATTGGCGGTAGCGCAATGCATAGTCTTGCCCTTGCACTTTACAAAAAAGGGAATATTATCACCGGAAGCGATGATGTGATATACGAACCTTCCAAATCGGCTTTAGAAAGAGAAGGCTTATTGCCTGAAGTTTTTGGTTGGTTTCCAGAAAGGATAACACAAGATCTGGATGCAGTGGTGCTTGGAATGCATGCCAAAAAGGATAACCCTGAGTTGAAAAAGGCCGGGGAATTAGGCTTGAAAATTTATTCTTATCCTGAATTCCTTTTTGAACTTTCTAAAGAGAAAACCCGGGTGGTGATTGGTGGGTCTCACGGAAAAACTACGATTACGGCTATGATAATTCACGTGATGCAATATCACGGAAAGGAAATTGACTATATGCTTGGCGCACCAGTTAGGGGAATTAAGAATACGATTTCTTTAAGCGATGAGAATGATTTTATGCTGATTGAAGGTGATGAATATCCTGCTTCAGCAATAGATCTTCGGCCTAAGTTTCATTTGTATCAGCCTAATATTGCTTTGCTTAGCGGCATTGCATGGGATCATTTTAATGTTTTTCCCACTTTTGAAAACTATGTAGAACAGTTTCAAATTTTCATAAAATCTATAGTAAAGGGTGGGATCCTGGTTTATAACGAGGAAGACGAAACCTTAAAAAGTTTAGCCGAAAACACCGAAAATCAAATACGAAAGCATCCCTATTTCACGCCCGAATATCACGTAGAAGATGGAGAGACTATCCTGGAAACCTCGGAAGGCGATATGCCTTTGGAAATCTTTGGAAAGCATAATATGAATAACCTCGCCGGTGCAAAATGGATTTGCCAGCATATGGGAGTTGATGAAGATGATTTTTATGAAGCGATGATGGAGTTTGAGGGTGCCGAGCGAAGGTTGGAAAAAGTCTATGAAAATGAGGATGGAATTATTTTTAAAGATTTTGCGCATAGCCCGTCTAAAGTAAAAGCCAGCACCCAGGCCGTAAAAGAGCAGTATCCCGAGAAAAAACTAATAGCCTGTTTAGAATTGCACACTTTTAGCAGTCTTAATTCAGAATTTATTCAGCAATATAAAGATACTTTGAATGAGGCCGATGACGCTATTGTTTTCTATTCCCCGGAAGCAATCGCACAAAAAAAAATGCAGCCTATTTCTGCGGAAGAAATAAAAGTAGCTTTTAATAAACCAGATCTGGAAGTGATTTCGGAAACTTCAGAATTAAAAAATGGTTTGCAATCTAAAGATTTAAAGAATTCTGTTCTGCTTTTGATGAGCAGCGGGACTTTCGGGAATTTAGATTTGGAAGAAGTTAAAGCTTTGTTTTAAGTTAATCTCAATGCCCATTTATGACTGGCTATTAGTCAATTTTTAACGATATGAATTAGGTCAAAATGGTGTTGCAATTTTTTTTCGTCCAGCATCATGCTGGCTTCATTTTAAATAGTTTTGATGCGGATAAAGAATCATTTTTTATCTTTATAAAACTATGGGGCAGGAAAATCAAATTGGTTTTGGAATTAAATCCTGGGCAGAAGACGATCGGCCCAGGGAAAAACTGCTTCAAAAAGGTAAACTCAGCCTCAGCGATGCCGAACTTATCGCTATATTAATCGGTTCGGGAAGTCGCAACGAATCTGCGGTACAATTAAGCAAGCGTATCTTAGCTTCCACGGGAAATCAACTTGGCGATCTCGGGAAACTTTCAGTAAAAAAACTTTGCGAATTTAAAGGAATAGGCCCTGCAAAAGCGGTGAGTATTGTAGCTGCAATGGAACTTGGTCGCCGCCGAAGGACGGAAGAAGCATTAGAAAAAAAGAAAATCACCTCCAGCGCTTCGGTTTTTGAATTGATGCAGCCTATAATCGGCGAACTTTATCACGAGGAATTCTGGATTATTTATCTTAATAATTCGAATAAAGTTATTGAGCAATTGCAACTTAGCAAAGGTGGAATTACAGGAACACTTGTGGATGTGCGTATCACACTAAGAAAAGCGCTTGAGGTTGGCGCTACGTCCATAATATTAGCGCACAATCATCCTTCAGGAACTTTAAAGCCAAGCGAAGCCGATAAACAACTTACCCAAAAGCTTAAAACAGCGGCTCAAAGTTTAGATATTAAAGTATTGGATCACCTTATTGTTACCGAAAAATCATACTTTAGCTTTGCAGACGAAGGCGTACTTTAAATTGTTTAGATGCTACTAATTTATACCCAGAAAATCACCCCGCGAATAGTTTATACCTTTAAGCATATTTGCACAAATGTTCTGGGGATTTCTATAAAATTCACCACAAAAATAGAAGAATTCATAGCTCACGAAGGGATGAAACTTTCTTATGGGAAACAAGCCCTGGGAAATGAATTATTTATTCAAAAAGTAGATCTTTTGCTCGAGCAGGGTTTAAGTGAGGTCGATATTAAAGTGCAGCCCTGGGGCGATAATTATTGTTTTTTCGCGGTTTCAGAAAACAGTGCTTTGCCTTTTGATGTTTTTGCCGCTTCTTTCTTTCTGTTGAGTAGATACGAAGAATATTTGCCACACGTGAAAGATGATTTAGGTCGATTTCCCGCCTCAGAAAGTGTAGGCTTTCAGGAAGGTTTTTTGCAATCTCCGGTGGTAGATATCTGGGCCTATAAATTTAAAGAGATTCTTCTTGAAAGATTTCCCGAAATTTCCCTTGCAAATAGAGAATTTCATACCCGGGCCATTATTGCGGTGGAACACGTTTTTAACTTTCAGAATAAGGGTTTTTTGCGAAGCCTGGCGGGGATGCATTTAGATTTGGTGAAGCTTCAATTCAATAAAGTTGTAGACCGTATTCAGGTGCTGATGCGTTTAAAAAAAGATCCTATAAATATTTTTGAAGACTTAATTGCTTTTATCAAAAAATACAAAGTGTCTTTGTTATTTATGTTTCAAATAAGTGATTTCTCAATTTACGATCGTAATATCAATTATAACCGAAACCCATATCGCTCCATTATTAAATACGTGGGAGATTATGCTAAGGTGGGTTTAATGCCGGGATATTTTGCTTTAGAGAATTTTAAAATCCTTCGGAAGGAAAAACTGCGCATGGAGAGCACAGTACATACTCCGCTCGAAAGGGTAATTAATGTAAAATATAATTTAAATATCCCTGAATTTTATAATTTCCTTACAGAGCTGGAAATTCCGCATGATTATTCTATGGGATATCCAGAAACTGCAGGTTTTAGGGCTGGAACCTGTAGTCCTTTCTTGTTTTACGATATCAATACAGAATCTACGCTTGCTTTAAAAATACATCCATATGTATTTAATTCTAATATCGTTGAAAATACCGATTTCGGTCAATTGACCAGTGATATTGGGAAAATGTTAAGTGAAGTAAAAAAAGTAGACGGGAGTTTTAAGGCTGTTTTTAAGAACCAGGATTTTTCTGAATATTCCAACTATCAGGCCTATTACACATTGTTAAAGCAAATTTATGAAGTTAGATAATATCAACCATATTTTTTTCGATTTAGACCATACCCTATGGGATTTCGACCGGAATTCTGCCCTGGCTTTTGAGCGTGTTTTTAAGTTTAGAAATATTCCACTGGAAGTAAATAGTTTTCTCGAGGTTTACATGCCAGTGAACTTTAAATACTGGGAACGTTATAGAAATGATGAAGTCAGCAAAGAAGGTTTGCGCTACGGAAGGCTAAAAGATAGTTTTGATCTTTTAGAATTTGAAGTGGACAGAGATTTAATAGATAATATTGCCATAGATTATATAGAATACCTGCCAGATCACAACCATCTTTTAGAGGGAAGTAAAGAGGTGCTGGATTATCTTTGGGAAACTTATGTGTTGCATATTATTACCAATGGTTTTGAAGAAGTACAGCATAAAAAACTTATTAATTCCGGAATTAGTGAGTATTTTACTACAATAACTACTTCAGAAGAGGCAGGAGTGAAAAAACCTCACAAACACATTTTTGAAACCGCGCTCAAAAAATCTTCGGCTATGCCGGAAAACAGTATTATGATCGGTGATAATTTTGAAGCCGATTGTACCGGTGCTGAAAATTGCGGGATCAAATCTATCTTCTTTGATTACTACGGTGACAAGGAAAATATCGGTGTAATACACATTAAAACGTTAAATGAATTAAAGATCTATTTGTAGTAATAATCTTTTGTTAATTTCGTTAGTACAACCTAACCGGGCGGCTAATGAAATTTCTTTCATCTTTTTTAACCAAATTTGCAAGCCTTATTATAGGTTTTCTTTTGCTTGGTTGCGTTAAGGATGTGGACCTCGACCAACGCGACGATATCATCCTTAGTCCCGATTTGCAAATTGATCTTTTAATCTACGATATAGATCAAACTCACTTCAAAGATACTGTGACAGGAAATACCAAAACCCGTATTAGCGATACGGTGCGCCTGGAATTTCTTGATGATTCTTATATACAAGACGATCTTACTTCGGTAGAATTTTATTTTAGGCATATCAATACTTTTCCACGCGAGATTAATAGTAAGGTCAGGTTTCTTTCTGAAGTTAACCGCGAACAGTTTGCGGTAAATTATACAATAAAGCCGGGAGCAGATGGTAACCCGGTAACCACAGAACAATATGAGTTAATTGAAGAAGATCGTATAAATTTAGTGCGTAGAAGTATAAAAATGGTGGTGGAACTAGAAGTGCAGCCGGATACGACGGCGTTTGAAGGGGAATTGGATTTTGCTTCAAAGGGCTTCTTTTCCTTTGAATTTTGAAGATGTGGAGACTTATATGTTTATTCCTTTTTGTTTGCAGTACGGTTGTGGCCCAAAACAAACCCTTGCTGTTTAATGTAGATGATCTTCCGCAAACCTTAATGAGTAATCCTGGAGCACAAATTAATTTTACCGGACATATTGGGATTCCACTTTTTTCTCAAATTCATCTTTCTGCAGGTTCTACCGGTGCCAATCTCTATGATATTTTTGCCGATGATGGTACCAATATTAATACCCGCATTCAGGAAACTATGCGAAGTATGGATGCAAGGGATTATTTTGCATTAAATCAGCAGTTGGAGATTATTTCTCTAGGCTGGAAATTGGATGATAGAAATTATCTCTCTATGGGGATTTATCAGGAAATGGATTTATTTGCCTATTTCCCAAAAGGACCTGCAATACTCGTCAACGAAGGGAATAATGACTATTTAAATGAACCTTTCCATTTCGATGATGTTTCCTTTACCGGCGAAATTATGACGGTTTATCATTTAGGAATCAATCATAAATTTGATAGAAGACTTACGGTGGGAGCAAGGGCTAAATTATATTCCGGGATTTTTAATGCTGAAAGTACAGGTAATACCGGAAGGTTCACTACTTACACTACTCCCAATGGAAGAAATGTTTACCATCATGAAGTCGTAGATATGGATGTTTTAATCAATACTTCTGGATTTGCGCCTTTAAAAGAAGAAGAAGGAATGACTGTAGAACAGGCCACAGCCGAATTGCTAAGTCGGTCTTATTTTGGAGGCAACTTGGGTTTCGGGCTGGATCTGGGCATTTCTTATATTCTTGACGAACAATTTATACTTTCCGGGTCTGTACAGGATCTTGGGGCTGTTTTTCAACGTAAAGACGTAGAAAACTACAGGTATTTTGGTGCTTATGAAACCAGTGGCTTAGAGCCTCTTTTTCCAGATTTGGATGAAAATGATGAAGCCATACCCTATTGGGATATTTTTGAAGACGAGGTAGATAGAAACCTTAGAGATCAAACCACCAACGAAACTTACACAACCTGGCGGCCCATAAAAGCGAATTTTGCTATGGAATATGGCTTTGGTTCCGGATTTTTACCCTGTCATTATCTAAGCGACAAAGAAGTGAGGTATATGAATTTGTTAGGAATGCAACTCAGTGGGGTAAAAAGGCCAAAAGGTTTTGTTTATGCTTTAACCGCATATTACGATCGAAAAATTAATGAGAACCAGCGTTTTAAGCTCACCTATACTTTAGACGATTATTCTTTGACCAATATCGGTTTGATGTATACCAGGACTTTTAATAAATTTAATGTATATCTTGCAGTTAATAACCTATTGGCGTATCCAAATCTCGCGAAAGCACATAGCGCTTCTGTACAGTTAGGAATGCAGTTGGTTTTTAATGATTAAAAGAATTTGCTGAAAATATAGACAAATGAAAAAAATACTTTTTATACTTTTTGTAATTTCCGGAACAATAAACGTTTTTGGGCAGGAACTAAATGAATACAAATACATTATTGTACCGGAATCTTTTGAGCTTTCGAAAGAAAAAAATCAATTCCAATTAAATGCACTTACCAAATTTCTTTTTAAAAAATACGGATTTGAAACCCTGATGAAGACAGAAGAAAAACCTCGTGATCTTCAGGAAAATTATTGTCTGGGTCTAAATGCCAAAGTAAAAGATAATTCAGGTTTATTTGTTACTAAGTTGGTTCTTCAATTGGAAGATTGCCGGGGCAATATTGTTTTTGAAACCAAAGAGGGGAGAAGTAGGAAAAAGGATTTTAAAGCAGCATATCACGAAGCTTTGCGCGATGCTTTTAGTGATGTTGAAGAATTAAATTATCAATTTAATCTGGGTGAAATTTCAGCTGCTGCGCCTTCTAGCGATAAGCAACCAAAAGCTGTGGAAAAGGCTGAAATTGCACAAACCGAACCAGAAACCCAGACTTCTGAAGCTCCCGAAGAAGTTGAAACTCCAACAACAGCTCCTGCAGAAGTTATTGTCGAAAATCCTATGATAGGTAATACTTCAGCAAAAGAATTGAATTTTGAAAAAGATGGAGCCACCTATTCCCTGGAAAAATCTGATTCTGGATATTCATTTTTTCAGGAAAATTCCGAAGAACCCTTTGCGGTTCTAGCTAGATCTGGAGAGAAAGATAGTTTTATATATAAGTCCCTCACCCGGCAAGGCGTAGCCTATTTTGATGAGGCAGGTAATTTAGTCGTTGAATATCTAAATGCAGAAAATAAATCGGTAAAGCTTGTTTATAATGCTTCTGCCAATCAATAATTATACTTGGTTTTCCAGCGTTGTTTGAGAAATTCTCTTTGAGCATTTTCCCTCGGGTTATTCCCCGGATCATAAAACCTCGTATTTTTTAGTTCATCGGGTAAGAACTCGGCTTCCACAAAATTGTTTTCGTGGTTATGGGCGTATTTATAATCCTTTCCGTAGCCAATGTCTTTCATCAATTTGGTTGGTGCGTTTCTAATGGATAAAGGCACTGAGAGATTTCCGGTTTTCCTAACTGCACTTTGCGCCTGGTTAATCGCCATATAAGCCGCGTTGCTTTTAGGGGAAGTTGCCAGGTAAGTGACACACTGGCTCAATACAATTCTGGCTTCGGGAAAACCAATTGTGGTTACTGCCTGGAAGGTGCTATTTGCTATCACAAGTGCCGTAGGGTTCGCATTTCCTATATCTTCGCTGGCTAAAATTAGTAATCTTCTGGCGATGAATTTCACATCTTCGCCACCTTCAATCATTCTGGCAAGCCAGTAAACCGCGGCGTTGGGATCGCTACCTCGAATAGATTTAATAAATGCCGAAATAATATCGTAATGCTGCTCGCCGGCTTTATCGTAAAGCACTGTATTTTGCTGAACCCTATTAAAAACAAGCTCATTTGTGATTTCCAGGTCTCCTTCAGAAGAGGTGACTAGTAATTCAAAAATATTGAGCAATTTTCTCGCATCGCCACCACTTAACCTAAGCAATGCTTCGGTTTCCTTTAATTTTATATTTTTTGAAGCAATAATTTTATCTTCTCGCATCGCTCTTTCCAAAAGCGCAACCAAGTCTTCTTTGCTGAAAGGTTTAAGAATATACACCTGGCAACGGGAAAGTAAGGCCGAAATAACCTCAAAACTGGGATTTTCTGTGGTTGCACCAATAAGAGTAACCCAACCTTTTTCTACTGCGCCTAAAAGTGAATCCTGCTGCGATTTACTGAAACGATGAATTTCATCTATAAACAGGATAGGATTTTTAGTAGTGAATAGACCGTCGCCTTTTTTTGCTTTCTCTATCACTTCCCGAACGTCTTTTACACCACTGCTAATTGCGCTGAGGGTAAAGAATGGCCTGTTAGAAGTTGTAGCAATAATATTAGCCAAAGTAGTTTTTCCAACTCCGGGAGGTCCCCAGAAAATGATCGATGGAATAATCCCCTGTTTAAGCTGTTGTCGCAGGGCTCCTTTTGGGCCAATAAGGTGCTGCTGACTTAAATAATCATCTAAAGTTTGTGGTCGTAATCTTTCGGCTAATGGTTTGCTCATCTGACAAAATTAGTAATTTGAATAACACTTTGTCATCTATTAACAAATGGATTCTTTTTTGTAATATTAAATTAAACTTATTCTTTTGAAACAGTCCAGTCCATTTGTTTTTACTACCGGCGTTTTGGGATATCCCATCCTCTTTGTGTTGCTTATCTGGATAGTTTTTTGGTTTGAAATTCGCTTCGGAATAAGTTTAAACGAATTTGGTGTGCGTCCCCGAGATGTTAAAGGTTTACGCGGAATTTTATTCTCACCATTTATTCATGGAGATATGAAGCACTTATTTAATAATACCATCCCACTTTTTGTGCTTTCTATGTCGCTCTTTTATTTCTACAGAAAAATTAGTTGGCAGGTACTTTTAATAGGATTATTATTAACCGGAATACTTACCTGGGGAATTGGACGAACGGCCAACCATATCGGTGCTAGTGGTATAATTTATATGCTTGCCGCTTTTTTATTTTTTAAAGGAATTTTCTCCAAATATTATCGGTTGGTAGCCCTTTCTTTAATTGTTGTTTTTCTTTACGGTGGAATGCTTTGGTATGTCACTCCTATAAATCCTGAAATATCCTGGGAGGGTCATCTTTCGGGATTAATTTCCGGTTTTGTGTTGTCTTTAATTTACCGAACGAATATCGCAAAATCACCTAAATACGAATGGGAAAAACCCGAATACAAAGAGGAAGAGGACTTGTTTATGCGACATTTTGATGAAAACGGGAATTTCATCGAAAGGCGGTTTGAAATAGAGGAAGAGGAAGGTCCTGAAGATAATTCAGGAATTTCCTATCGCTATTTTTATAAAAAATCAGAGGAAAATAATGAGTAAAGGACTGAAAATCCTTTGCCTGTTTGTTTAGGAGGTCTGTCTTTGTCTAATCGCTTCATATAAAAATACGCCGCAGGCTACTGAAACATTTAGTGATTCAATCTTACCAAACATTGGCAGCTTAGCTTTTTTATCTACACTTTTTAGAATTGAATTTGAAACTCCTTTAGCTTCGTTCCCCATAACAATCGCGGATGGTTGATTAAAATCTACATCATAAACAGTGTCATCTGTTTTTTCGGTAGCGGCTACTAGTTGCACCCCTGATGACTGCAAATAGAAGACCGCATCCTTTATATGATTTACCTTTACAATTGGCAGGTTGAAAACTCCGCCGGCTGATGTTTTAACGGTATCAGCATTTAATGGAGCACCACCTTTTTCCGGAATAATTATCGCATCAACTCCCGTGCATTCTGCGGTTCTAATGATCGCTCCAAAGTTACGAACATCGGTTATCTGATCCAGCAACAGGAAAAGAGGAGTGGTTTTTTCTTCCAGAATTTTTTCAATAGTTTCTTCCAGGTTCCCAAATTTAATGGGGGAAATGGTAGCTACCACACCCTGGTGATTTCCTTTAGAAAGTTTATAAAGTTTTTCTTCCGGAACGAAGGAGATATTATAATTACCTTTTTGAATAAGATGATTCAATTCCTGAAATAGAGGTCCTGAAAGGCCTTTTTGTATGTAAACCTTGTCAATACTCTTTCCTCCCTGAATTGCTTCTATAACAGCTCTAATTCCAAAAATACGCGTAGTTTCTTCCATAATGCAAAGGTAAGTTTTATTAATAAAGTGAACGTTTTTTTTAATGTTTTTGAAGTTGAAATTGATTTTTAAATTGGAAGCTTCCTCATTGAATTATCGGCCATTTATTATAATAAAATTTATAAGTGTATTAGTTTGAATCTTTAAAATGAGTCTGAAGGATTGATCTTACGAAAAATATCCTATCTGCGAAGTGTTTATTTAGTTCAAAGGTTTTGGAGAGACCAAATCGAAATTTCGAAATTGCCGATTAGTGTATCCAGAGTAGGATATATGAAAGCAAAAGAAGTTATTGTTTCGAGCCGTAAATTGGCGAATCGCTTTGTGTATTTTCCTTTTAATTATAATTAGATCCGTTCTCCATAACATTTCCTTTAGTTGTTTTCCCAATAGGATTCTTAAAGGCTTACTATGAAATTTATAGATTTTAATTTTAGTAGTATCATTCTTCTGAAAATTAATTCATTATAGTTTGATAGATTTGTTTTTATTTCTACATTTGCAAACCCTAAAAAACAGGGGATTAAATTTAAATAATAATTAGGTAAAAGAAATTATGCCAACAATTTCACAATTAGTACGAAAAGGAAGAGCCCAGATGACCAAGAAGAGTAAATCGGCTGCTTTAGATTCGTGCCCTCAAAGAAGAGGAGTGTGCACACGTGTGTATACTACTACACCTAAGAAGCCAAACTCGGCTATGCGTAAAGTAGCTAGGGTAAGGTTGACTAACGGAAAAGAAGTTAACGCTTATATTCCAGGTGAGGGACACAATCTACAAGAGCACTCGATAGTATTGGTTAGAGGTGGAAGGGTAAAAGATTTGCCAGGTGTGAGATACCACATTGTTCGCGGTGCATTAGATACTGCGGGTGTTGAAGGTAGAAGCCAGCGTAGGTCTAAATACGGAGCCAAACGCCCTAAAAAGTAATTAAAAACTTTTAATGTAAAGAAATGAGAAAAAGACAGGCCAAAAAAAGACCGCTTTTACCAGATCCAAAATTTAACGATCAGCTTGTAACACGTTTTGTGAACATGATGATGTGGGATGGTAAGAAATCGGTAGCCTTTAAAATTTTCTATGATTCAATTGCGATTATAGAGGAAAAGAAACAAGACGAAGAAAAAACCGGTTTGGAAATTTGGAAAGATGCTCTTTCTAATGTTATGCCTCACGTTGAAGTTAGAAGTAGACGAGTTGGTGGTGCAACCTTCCAGATCCCAATGCAGATAAGACCAGATAGAAAAGTATCAACCGCTATGAAGTGGTTAATTTCATTTGCGCGTAAGAGAAACGAAAAGTCTATGGCGTTGAAATTAGCTTCTGAAGTTCTTGCGGCTTCCAAAGAAGAAGGAGCTGCAGTTAAGAGAAGAGTAGATACTCATAAAATGGCTGAAGCTAATAAAGCATTCTCTCACTTTAGATTCTAAAAAATGGCACAAAGAGATTTAAAATTTACCAGAAATATAGGAATTGCAGCTCATATTGATGCGGGTAAAACCACAACAACAGAGCGTATTCTGTATTATACAGGGATAAGCCACAAAATAGGAGAGGTGCACGATGGTGCGGCTACTATGGACTGGATGGAGCAGGAGCAGGAAAGAGGTATTACCATTACTTCTGCTGCGACACATTGTAAATGGATGTATAGAGATCAGGAATTCACGGTAAATATTATCGATACTCCTGGTCACGTTGATTTTACTGTGGAGGTAGAGCGTTCTTTACGTGTTCTTGATGGTGTGGTTGCATTGTTTAGTGCCGTAGATGGTGTTGAGCCGCAATCTGAAACCGTTTGGAGACAGGCTGATAAATATAAAGTACCACGTTTAGGATTTGTAAATAAAATGGACCGTCAGGGAGCTGACTTCTTTAATGTGTGTAAGCAGGTTAGAGAAATGCTTGGTGGAAACCCTGTGCCATTGCAAGTTCCTATTGGTGATGAAATAGACTTTAAAGGAGTTGTTGATCTTATTTCCAAAAAAGCAATTATTTGGAATGATGAAGATCACGGGATGACCTATGATACTATAGACATTCCTGAAGAACTTATGGAAGATGTGAATAAATACCGAACTCAGCTTGTAGAAGCTGTGGCCGAGTATGATGAAGCGTTGATGGAAAAGTTCTTTGAAGATGAAAATTCAATTACTGAAGATGAAATTATTGCTGCGCTTAGAGCTGCAACCATAGATATGTCTATCATCCCTATGATGTGTGGTTCTGCCTTTAAAAACAAAGGTGTGCAAGCAATGCTTGATGCGGTAATGAGATATATGCCTTCTCCGGTAGATGTTGAAGCTATTATAGGTGTAAACCCAGATACTAATGAAGAGGAAAGCAGAAAGCCACACGTTGACTCTCCTTTCTCTGCATTGGCATTTAAAATTGCTACCGATCCTTTCGTGGGGCGTTTGGCATTTTTCCGTGTATATTCAGGAGCTTTAGATGCAGGATCTTATGTTTTAAACAATAGATCTGGTAAAAAAGAACGTATTTCTCGTATTTACCAAATGCACTCTAATAAACAAGAGCCTATAGATAGAATTGAAGCTGGGGATATTGGTGCAGCTGTTGGTTTTAAAGATATTAAAACCGGAGATACACTAACCAATGAGAAGAATCCTATCGTTCTTGAGTCTATGACCTTTCCTGAGCCGGTAATTGGTATCGCGGTAGAGCCTAAGACGAAAGCTGATGTTGATAAAATGGGTATGGCTTTAGCTAAATTAGCTGAAGAAGATCCAACTTTCCAGGTGAAGACTGATGAGATTTCAGGACAAACCATTATCTCTGGAATGGGAGAACTTCATATTGAAATTCTTGTAGACCGTTTAAAGAGAGAATTTAAAGTTGAAGTAAATGAAGGTCAGCCTCAGGTTGAATACAAAGAGACAGTAACTAAAACTGCAGATCACAGAGAAGTTTATAAAAAGCAATCTGGTGGTCGTGGTAAATTTGCTGATATCGTTTTTGAGATGGGACCTGTAGACGAAGACTTTGAAGGAAAAGGTCTTCAGTTTGTAGACAATATCAAAGGTGGACGTATTCCTAAAGAATTTGTTCCTTCCGTAGAAAAAGGATTTAAAGAAGCTATGAAAACCGGGCCAATGGCTGGTTTCCAAATGGATACTTTAAAAGTAATACTTAAGGATGGATCTTTCCACCCTGTAGATTCCGATCAACTTTCATTCGAATTGGCTGCCAAAATGGGTTATAAAGCCGCTGCTAAAAAAGCTGGTGCTGTAGTTCTTGAGCCAATTATGAAAATAGAAGTAGTAACTCCAGAAGAAAATATGGGTGATATTGTTGGTGACCTTAACAGAAGAAGAGGTCAGGTTAACAGCATGTCAGACAGGTCTGGAGCTAAGATTATTAAAGCGGAAGTGCCTTTGGCTGAAATGTTTGGATATGTAACAACATTAAGAACATTATCTTCTGGTAGAGCAACTTCAACTATGGAATTCTCTCACTATGCTGAAACTCCTTCTAATATTTCAGAAGAAGTGATTAAAGCAGCAAAAGGTACATCAAACGATTAATATTAGGAAAATGAGTCAGAAAATAAGAATAAAATTAAAATCCTACGATCATAACCTGGTAGATAAATCTGCAGAGAAGATCGTAAAGACTGTAAAAACTACAGGTGCGGTGGTAACAGGACCAATTCCTTTGCCTACTCACAAAAAACTTTTTACTGTTTTACGTTCTCCTCACGTAAACAAGAAAGCCAGAGAGCAGTTTCAATTAAGCTCTTACAAAAGGCTTTTAGATATCTACAGTTCTTCTTCAAAAACGATTGATGCGTTGATGAAGCTTGAATTACCAAGTGGAGTTGAAGTAGAGATTAAGGTATAAGTATATCCCCGCGAAAGCGGGGATCCCAAAGATTCTTACTAAGGTGGGAATAAACATGTCCCGAGCAGCTGGCGAGGGAAAAACGGAAGAAAGATACATTCAGGGCGAAAGTATTTTTCTGCCCTGAATTTTTTTAAATAAATAAGTAATAATCAATAATTAATTATGTCTGGGTTAATAGGAAAAAAAATAGGCATGACCAGTATTTTCGACGAGAATGGGAAAAATGTTCCCTGTACCGTAATAGAAGCAGGTCCATGCGTAGTTACCCAAGTCAGAACCAAAGAGGTTGACGGGTATGAGGCACTTCAAGTTGGTTTCGATGACAAAAAGACTGCAAACAAAGCCGCCGAAGGGCACGCTAAAAAGGCAGGAAGCGTTGCAAAACGTAAAGTCGTTGAATTCCAAGGATACGAAGCAGATTATAAATTAGGTGATGCTATCACGGTAGAGCACTTTAACGAAGGGGAATTTGTAGATATTGCAGGTACTTCTAAAGGTAAAGGCTTCCAGGGTGTTGTAAAAAGACACAACTTTGGTGGTGTGGGTCAAGCGACTCACGGTCAGCATAACCGATTAAGAGCTCCGGGTTCTATTGGTGCAGCGTCTTACCCTGCACGGGTTTTCAAAGGAATGAAAATGGCCGGTAGAATGGGTGGAGAGAGAGTAAAAGTAGAAAACCTGAGAGTTTTAAAAGTGGTGGCAGATAAAAATCTTTTAGTAGTAAAAGGATGTGTGCCAGGTCACAAAAACTCATACGTAATCATTAGCAAGTAATGGAAGTAGCAGTTTTAGATATTAAAGGAAAAGAAACAGGCAGAAAAGCGAAGCTTTCTGATTCTGTTTTCGCTATAGAGCCAAACGATCACGCAGTTTATCTAGATGTTAAGCAATATTTAGCTAATCAGCGCCAGGGAACCCACAAAGCTAAAGAAAGAGCTGAAATTGTTGGTAGTACCCGTAAGATCAAAAAGCAAAAAGGTACCGGTACAGCACGTGCAGGTAGCATTAAATCACCAATTTTTAAAGGTGGTGGACGTGTTTTTGGACCAAGACCAAGAAACTACAGTTTTAAATTGAATAAAAATTTAAAACGTTTGGCTAGAAAATCGGCTTTATCAATAAAAGCAAAAGGAGAATCAATTTTTGTAATTGAAGACTTTTCTTTTGATGCGCCGAAGACAAAAAGTATGATAGATGTTTTGAAAGCCCTTGGTATTCAGGACAAAAAATCACTTATAGTGTTGGGTGACTCAAATAAAAATGTATATTTGTCGTCACGTAATTTAAAGGGACTTGAGGTTGTAAACTCCTCAGAATTAAGCACATACGGAATTCTTAATGCTAAGAATATCGTGTTGCTTGAAGGTTCTTTAGAAGGAATTGAGTCGAATTTAAGTAAATAAGCCTTATGAGTATCTTGATAAAACCAATTATTACAGAAAAAGCCACCGGAGATAGCGAGTTGAATAACCGTTTTTCTTTTGTGGTAGACAATAAGGCGAATAAGATTGAAATTAAGAATGCAGTAGAAGCTGCTTACGGAGTTTCAGTTGAAAAAGTTCGTACCATAAATGTCCGTCCAGATCGCAAAACCAGATATACAAAATCTGGTATGATTACTGGTAAAACCAAAGCTTTCAAAAAAGCATTGGTACAGGTGACGGAAGGTGAAACTATTGATTTATACAGTAATCTTTAAGATTAAAAAATGTCAGTTAGAAAATTAAAACCAATCACCCCTGGTCAGCGTTTTAGAGTAGTTAATGGTTTTGACGCCATTACTACTGATAAGCCGGAGAAGAGTTTAATAGCTCCGTTAAAAAAATCAGGTGGGAGAAACAGTCAGGGAAAAATGACGATCCGCTATAAAGGTGGAGGTCACAAAAGACGTTACAGAATTGTAGACTTTAAACGCGACAAGCATGGTATTCCTGCTACTGTTGCGAGTATAGAATATGATCCTAATAGAACTGCCTTTATCGCATTGTTGAATTACCAGGATGGTGAGAAACGATACGTTATTGCTCAAAATGGGTTACAGGTAGGTCAAAATATTGTGTCAAGTACAGAAGCAGCAGCTCCAGAAATTGGAAATGCAATGCCTTTATCAAGCATTCCGCTTGGTACTGTAGTTTCTTGTATAGAGTTAAGAGCCGGTCAAGGTGCTGTAATGGCAAGAAGTGCTGGAGCTTTTGCTCAATTATTGGCAAGAGAAGGAAAATATGCAACCGTAAAACTACCTTCAGGAGAAATTAGAAGGGTTTTAGCTACTTGTATGGCAACAATTGGAGCTGTATCAAATAGTGATCATCAACTTCAGGTTTCTGGTAAAGCAGGTAGAAAACGTTGGTTGGGTATTAGACCAAGAACAAGACCAGTTGCAATGAACCCTGTAGATCACCCAATGGGTGGTGGTGAAGGAAGAGCTTCCGGTGGTCACCCACGTTCAAGAAAAGGTTTACCGGCTAAAGGTTTCAAAACCCGTTCAAGAACAAAAGCGAGTAATAAATATATTGTAGAACGTAGAAAGAAATAATAAGATATGGCACGTTCATTAAAAAAAGGACCTTACGTTCACTATAAGTTAGATAAGAAGGTTGCTCAAAATGTTGAGTCTGGAAAAAAAGCCGTGATCAAGACCTGGTCTAGAGCTTCAATGATTACTCCAGATTTCGTAGGGCAAACTATCGCTGTTCATAACGGGAAACAATTTGTACCTGTATATGTAACAGAGAACATGGTAGGACATAAATTAGGAGAATTTTCACCAACACGTTCCTTTAGAGGGCATTCAGGTGCAAAAAATAAAGGTAAAAGATAATTGAAGCTATGGGAGTTCGTAAAAGAGAAAGAGCAGAGCAGATAAAAGAAGCCAAAAAACAGGTAGCTTTTGCAAAGTTGAATAACTGCCCTACTTCACCTAGAAAAATGCGCCTTGTTGCGGATTTAGTAAGAGGTGAGAAAGTAGAAAAGGCGCTTCAAATATTAAAATTCAGTCAGAAAGAAGCTTCTGGACGTTTAGAAAAATTATTGCTTTCGGCGTTAGCCAACTGGCAAGCGAAAAACGAAGAAGCAAGTATTGAAGAAGCTGAATTGTTTGTAAAAGAAATCCGTGTAGATGGAGGAGCAATGCTTAAGAGGCTACGTCCTGCACCACAGGGTCGCGCACATAGAATTAGAAAGAGATCCAACCACGTTACTTTGGTGCTTGGAGAAAACAATAATACACAAAGCTAAGTAGAGTATGGGACAGAAAACAAATCCAATCGGGAATCGCCTTGGTATCGTAAGAGGATGGGAATCCAACTGGTACGGAGGAAATGACTACGGCGATAAATTAGCCGAAGACGATAAGATTAGAAAGTACATCCATGCTCGTCTTTCAAAAGCGAGTGTATCCAGGGTAATTATTGAGCGTACGCTTAAGCTTGTAACCGTTACTATCACCACTGCCAGACCGGGTATTATTATTGGTAAAGGCGGCCAGGAGGTAGACAAGCTTAAAGAAGAACTTAAGAAAATTACCGACAAGGAGGTTCAAATTAACATCTTTGAGATTAAGAGGCCAGAACTTGATGCGCATTTAGTTGCATCTAGTGTTGCAAGACAAATTGAAAATCGTATTTCTTACCGTCGTGCAATTAAAATGGCTATCGCGGCTGCTATGAGAATGAATGCAGAAGGAATCAAAATTCAGATTTCCGGACGTTTAAATGGTGCTGAAATGGCACGTTCTGAAGCATACAAAGATGGTAGAATTCCTCTGTCTACTTTTAGGGCCGATATTGACTATGCTTTAGTTGAAGCTCATACTACTTATGGTAGATTGGGTGTTAAAGTATGGATCATGAAAGGCGAAGTGTATGGTAAAAGGGATCTTTCTCCGCTAGTTGGTATGTCCAAAAAGCAAGGTGGGAAACCTGGAGCCGGGCGAGGTGGTAATAATAAATCACGTCGTAGAAAGTAATTTTTTAAAGTAAAGAAAAATGTTACAACCTAAAAGAACAAAATACCGTAAACAGCAGAAGGGCCGTATGAAAGGCAACGCCGGAAGAGGGCATAGACTCTCTAATGGTACCTTTGGAATTAAATCTATGGATTCTAGTTTCATTACTGCCCGCCAAATTGAAGCTGCACGTATTGCTGCTACCCGTTATATGAAAAGGGAAGGTTCTATCTGGATTAAAATTTTCCCAGATAAGCCTATTACTAAGAAACCTCTAGAGGTTCGTATGGGTAAAGGTAAAGGTGCTGTTGAATATTGGGCTGCTATTGTAAAACCAGGAAGAATTATGTTTGAAATTGGAGGAGTGCCAATGGATGTTGCTAAAGAAGCTTTAAGGCTTGCGGCACAGAAACTTCCGGTAAGAACCAAATTTATTGTAGCTAGAGACTATCAAGCTTAATATTATAAAGTTATGAAACAATCAGAAGTAAAAGAACTGTCTGTGGCAGAATTACAAGAAGAGCTTGGGAAATCTAGAAAAACATATTCAGATTTGAAAATGGCTCACGCAGTTTCGCCATTAGAGAACCCAATACAGCTTAGAGCTGTACGAAGAACTATAGCGAGACTTGCTACAGAGTTAACTAAAAGAGAACAACAATAAGTGTTATTCTGCTGAAAGATGGAAAAAAGAAATTTAAGAAAAGAGCGTATAGGCGTTGTTACAAGTAATAAAATGCAGAAATCAATTGTGGTTTCTGAAGTTAAGAAAGTAAAACACCCTATGTATGGAAAGTTCGTTTTAAAAACGAAAAAATACGTAGCGCACGACGAAACAAACGACTGCAACGAGGGAGATACTGTAAGGATCATGGAAACACGACCTTTAAGTAAATCTAAATGTTGGAGATTAGTAGAAATAATTGAAAGAGCGAAGTAATGGTACAACAAGAGTCTAGACTAAGAGTAGCAGACAATACCGGGGCAAAAGAAGTTTTGACCATTCGTGTATTGGGCGGTACAAAGAAAAGATACGCTTCTGTTGGGGACAAAATAGTTGTCAGCGTAAAAGAAGCTACACCTAACGGTAATATCAAAAAAGGTGCAGTTTCAACAGCAGTTGTAGTTCGTACCAAGAAAGAAGTACGCAGGCAGGACGGGTCTTATATCCGTTTTGATGATAATGCTTGTGTATTGCTAAACCCTACCGGAGAAATGCGCGGAACTCGTGTATTTGGACCGGTTGCGAGAGAACTTCGTGATAAGCAATTCATGAAAATTGTATCATTGGCACCAGAGGTGCTTTAATACATTAATAAGATGAGAAAGCTTAAAATTAAAACTGGAGATACTGTAAGAGTTGTTGCCGGTGACCATAAAGGTCAGGAAGGTAAAGTTCAAAAAGTTCTCATAGAAAAGAATAAAGCCATCGTAGAAGGTGTAAACACTATCTCAAAACATGAGAAGCCTAGTGCATCTAATCCTCAAGGTGGTATTGTAAAGAAAGAAGCTCCTATTCATATTTCTAATCTGTCTTTATTGGACAAAGATGGTAATACTACCAGAGTTGGATATAAGGAAGAGGATGGAAAGAAAGTAAGATTTTCCAAAAAATCTAATGAAGTAATTTAGTTATGGCATACGTACCAAGACTTAAAGCAGAATATGCAGAGCGAGTTAAGCCTGCATTAAAAGAAGAATTTAGCTACGCTAACGTAATGGAAATCCCAAGACTACAGAAAATAGTTTTGAGCCGGGGCGTTGGTGCAGCTGTAGCAGATAAAAAGCTTATTGACCATGCTGTAGATGAACTTTCTACAATTACAGGTCAAAAAGCGGTGCAAACCATTTCTAAAAAGGATGTTGCTTCATTCAAGCTTCGTAAAGGAATGCCAATTGGGGCAAAAGTTACTTTGCGGGGATATAGAATGTACGAATTCTTAGATCGTTTAATAACATCAGCACTTCCACGTGTTCGTGACTTTAACGGGATTAAGGCTAATGGTTTTGATGGTAGAGGAAACTATAATTTGGGTGTTACCGAGCAAATCATCTTTCCGGAGATCGATATTGATAAAGTAAACCGAATTAATGGTATGGATATCACCTTCGTTACTACTGCAAAGACAGATAAGGAAGCGAAATCATTGTTAACCGAACTAGGATTACCTTTTAAAAAGAATTAATTATGGCTAAAGAATCAATGAAAGCCCGTGAGGTGAAGAGACAAAAAATGGTGAAGAAGTATGCTGAGAAGCGCGCTGCCCTTAAAGAGGCAGGTGACTTTGAAGGTTTACAAAAATTACCAAAAAATGCTTCTCCTGTACGTTTGCACAACCGTTGTAAACTAACTGGTAGGCCAAAAGGTTATATGAGACAGTTTGGTCTTTCTCGTGTAATGTTTAGAGAAATGGCTAATCAGGGTTTAATTCCTGGTGTTAGAAAAGCTAGTTGGTAAAATTATAAATTGGTTGCAGGTTCTCCCGAGTGTCGGGAAGAAAACCACTTCCGCAAATTAAGATAGATGAATACAGATCCTATTGCAGATTATTTGACGAGAGTTAGAAACGCTGTGGCTGCAAACCACAGGGTGGTAGAGATACCAGCTTCTAACCTCAAAAAGGAGATTACAAAAATATTATTCGATCAGGGATATATTCTTAGTTACAAGTTTGATGATGCTACTGCTCAGGGGACAATTAAAATTGCCCTTAAGTATGATAAAATTACAAAAGAACCTGTAATTAAAGATATCCAGAGAATAAGTAAACCTGGTTTACGTAAGTATGCCGGCGCTGATGAGTTACCTCGTATCCTTAACGGTCTTGGTATCGCTATAGTTTCTACTTCTCATGGTGTAATGACCGGGAAGCAGGCTAAAGCCGAAAAAGTTGGTGGTGAAGTATTGTGTTACGTTTACTAATACTTAAAAGACTAAAGAAATGTCAAGAATAGGTAAAAACCCAATTACAATCCCTGAAGGTGTGAATGTAGACCTTAAAGATAGTATTGTAACGGTAAAAGGAAAATTAGGAGAACTTAAACAGGAAGTTAGCGACATTGATGTGAAAATTGAAGATGGCGTAATTACTTTTGAGCGTTCTTCTGAGAAAAGTGATCAAAAAGCAAAACACGGTCTTTATCGTGCTTTGATTAACAATATGATTGAAGGGGTGTCTAACGGATACACAAAATCTTTGGAATTGGTAGGAGTTGGATATAGGGCTTCTAACCAGGGACAAAAATTAGAATTAGCCGTTGGGTTTTCCCATAATATTGTAATAGATTTGGCGCCGGAAGTTAAAGTAGAAGCAATTTCAGAGAAAGGGAAAAACCCTGTCGTGAAATTAACTTCTTATGATAAACAACTTGTGGGCCAGGTAGCTGCTAAGATACGCTCCTTTAGAGCACCAGAACCTTATAAAGGTAAAGGTATTAAGTATGTTGGAGAACAATTACGTAGAAAAGCAGGTAAATCAGCTTAATAAAGTTTAGATATGGCAGTTTCAAAACAAGATAGACGAAATAAGATAAGAAAGCGTGTTCGTAAGTCAATTACGGGTACCGCTAGCCGTCCAAGATTATCTGTATTTAGAAGTAATAAAGAAATTTATGCTCAAATTATAGATGATGTAGAAGGAAAAACATTAGCTGCAGCCTCTTCGAGAGATAAAGGTGTGTCAGCAGAAGGTGGTAAAGCCAAACAAGCAGAATTGGTTGGGAAAGCACTTGCTGAAAAAGCTTTGAAAGCCGGTGTAGAAACCATTTCTTTTGATAGAGGTGGTTACCTTTATCACGGTAGAGTTAAATCATTAGCAGAAGGTGCTCGAGAAGGAGGACTAAAATTCTAGAAAATTATGTATCAAGATTATAAAAACGTAGAACATGTAAAACCGGGCGGACTTGAATTAAAAGATCGTTTGGTTGGAATACAACGTGTTACCAAAGTTACCAAAGGTGGTAGAGCTTTTGGATTTTCTGCTATAGTAGTAGTAGGAGATGAGAATGGTGTTGTTGGGCAAGGTTTAGGGAAATCTAAAGAAGTTGCTGATGCTATCTCTAAAGGTGTGGAAGATGCAAAGAAGAATTTAGTGCGTATTCCTTTACATAAAGGAAGCCTTCCTCACGAACAAAAAGGTAAGTATGGTGGAGCAAGAGTTCTTTTGCTACCTGCTGCAACTGGTACCGGGATTATTGCCGGTGGTGCAATTCGTGCCGTACTCGAAGCTGTTGGGGTGCACGATGTACTTTCTAAAAACCAGGGATCTTCAAATCCACACAACGTAGTGAAAGCTACTTTTGATGCGCTACTTCAATTAAGAAGTGCAGATACAGTTGCTAAACAACGTGGTATTTCATTAGAAAAGGTTTTTAAAGGATAAATCAAGGAGAAAGATGGGAAAGATAAAAGTTACAAAAGTAAAAAGTGCTATTAACCGTTCTAAAAACCAGAAATTGGTTTTGGAATCTCTTGGTCTTAAGAAAATTGGCCAGACGGTAGAGCACAACGATACACCAAACATCCTTGGTATGGTAAATAAAGTTAAACATTTAGTTTCCACAGAGGAAACAAAATAATAGATTCACATGGAATTAAATAACTTAAAACCTGCAAAGGGTTCAGTTAAGAGTAACAACAAACGTGTTGGCCGTGGAGAAGGATCAGGTAAAGGTGGTACTGCTACCCGTGGTCACAAAGGGGCTAAGTCTCGTTCTGGTTACTCCAAGAAGATTGGTTTTGAAGGTGGGCAGATGCCACTTCAACGTCGTGTTCCAAAATTTGGTTTTACAAACATTAATCGTGTAGCATACCAGGGTGTAAACCTTGATACATTGCAACGTTTGGTTGATGAAGGTAAAATTAAGGATACTGTAGATGTTAATGCTTTGATCGAAAACGGTCTTGTAGGTAAAAACGAACCAGTTAAGATATTAGGTAGAGGTGAATTAAAGGCAAAGTTGAAAATATCTGTTCATAAATTTACGGCCTCAGCAAAAGAAGCTATAGAAGCTGCTGGTGGTGAAGTTGTTACTTTATAATAGATAGCCAAATGAAATTCATCAATACTATTAAGAATATTTGGAAGATCGAGGAGCTAAAAAATAGAATTTTAGTAACCCTCGGTCTATTATTAGTTTATCGTTTTGGAGCACAGGTTGTGCTTCCCGGGATAGATGCTTCACAGCTATCTAACCTGGCGTCCCAAACAGATGGAGGTCTTCTTGGCCTCTTAAACGCGTTTACAGGTGGTGCTTTTTCTAACGCCTCTGTATTTGCTTTGGGGATTATGCCATATATCTCGGCTTCCATTGTTGTGCAGTTAATGGGTATCGCGATACCTTATTTGCAGAAACTTCAAAAAGAAGGGGAGAGCGGTAGACGTAAGATCAATCAGATCACCCGTTGGTTAACTATTGCAATTACATTGGTACAGGGGCCGGGTTATATCTATAACCTTTTTGCTACACTTCCGCAGCAAGCCTTTTTATTAGGCGATACTGTTACGTTTGTAGCTTCTGCAGTAGTAATCCTGACTACAGGAACCATTTTTGCAATGTGGCTGGGTGAAAAGATAACCGACAAAGGTATTGGTAATGGTATTTCGCTATTAATTATGGTAGGTATTATTGCTACCTTACCACAAGCATTTATTCAGGAATTTGCTTCCAGGGTATTTGAATCTAACGGTGGACTTATTATGATTCTTATTGAATTAGTAATTTGGTTTGCTATTATTCTTGCTTCGGTAATGTTGGTGATGGCTGTACGTCAAATCCCGGTGCAATATGCTAGAAGAACGGCCTCTGGAGGTTACGAGAAAAACGTATTTGGATCTAGACAGTACATCCCGCTTAAACTTAATGCTTCTGGTGTGATGCCAATTATATTTGCTCAGGCTATTATGTTTATTCCGGCTGCTGTCGCAGGATTATCAGATTCTGATGCTGCACAAGGTGTTACCGCTGCCTTTAGCGATATATTTGGATTTTGGTATAATGTGGTTTTTGCACTATTAATTATTGTATTTACTTACTTCTATACCGCGATTACTGTACCTACCAATAAAATGGCTGATGATCTAAAACGAAGTGGAGGGTTTATTCCCGGCATTCGTCCAGGAACTGAAACTGCCGAGTTTTTAGATAGAATTATGTCTCAAATCACCTTGCCAGGATCTATTTTCCTTGCGCTTATTGCTGTGTTCCCAGCAGTTGTAGTGCAACTCTTAGGTTTGCAACAAGGATGGGCATTGTTTTTTGGAGGAACCTCACTTTTAATTATGGTTGGAGTTGCAATAGATACTATGCAACAAGTAAATTCTTACTTGCTGAATAGACATTACGACGGATTAATGAAAACAGGTAAAAACAGAAAAGCAGTAGCGTAATTATGGCAAAACAACCGGCAATAGAACAAGACGGAACAATTATAGAAGCATTATCTAATGCGATGTTTCGTGTAGAATTGGAAAATGGTCACGTTGTGACAGCTCATATCTCTGGGAAGATGCGCATGCACTACATTAAATTGTTACCTGGGGATAAAGTAAAACTGGAAATGAGTCCTTACGATTTAAGTAAGGCTCGTATAACATACAGATACTAAAAGTAATTTGAGCTATTTATAAAATTTTCAGTACTTTTGCAACCTGAAAAAATTATGAATGCTGAAATCCTGATTTTGAACATATTTCAAAAATCAGTGAATTGTAAAAAACTAAAGAGATGAAAGTTAGAGCATCAGTAAAGAAAAGAAGTGCCGACTGCAAGATTGTACGCAGAAAAGGGCGCCTTTACGTAATTAACAAAAAGAATCCTAGATTTAAACAAAGACAAGGCTAATTATGGCAAGAATTGCAGGGGTAGATATACCTAAACAAAAGCGAGGAGTTATAGCATTGACCTATATCTTCGGAATTGGTAGAAGCAGGGCTCAGAAGATCCTTAGCCAGGCCAAAGTAGATGAAAGCAAAAAAGTTTCAGATTGGGACGATGATGAAATTGGTCGTATCCGTGAAGCTGTTGGTGAATTTACAATCGAAGGAGAATTACGTACAGAGGTTCAATTGAGTATTAAGCGTCTAATGGATATTGGATGTTACAGAGGTATTCGGCACAGAAGTGGTTTGCCACTTAGAGGACAGAGAACCAAGAATAACTCAAGAACCAGAAAAGGTAGAAGAAAAACAGTTGCTAACAAGAAGAAAGCGACTAAATAGTAATTAATATGGCAAAGAAGACAGTTCAAAAAAAGCGTAAAGTAACCGTTGAGTCCGTAGGACAAGCTCACGTTACGGCTTCTTTCAATAACATTATTGTTTCCCTTACTAATAAAAAGGGAGACGTTATTGCTTGGTCATCTGCAGGAAAAATGGGTTTTAGAGGTTCTAAAAAGAACACTCCTTATGCTGCCCAGTTAGCTGCAGAAGACGCGTCTAAAGTAGCTCACGAAGCTGGTTTGCGCAAAGTTAAAGTTTACGTTAAGGGGCCGGGGAATGGTAGAGAATCTGCTATTCGTTCGCTTCATAACAACGGGATTGAAGTAACTGAAATTATTGATGTTACTCCATTACCACACAACGGATGTCGTCCTCCTAAGAGACGTAGAGTTTAATAATTAGTATAACAATAAGAGAGGAGTTAAGATTATCGAAGGACAGAGACCTTAATTCATAATCCCTTTCTTCTAAATTCAAAGTTAATGGCAAGATATACTGGTCCAAAGACTAAAATAGCCCGTAAATTCGGTGAAGCTATTTTTGGAGACGACAAATCTTTTGAAAAAAGAAATTATCCTCCGGGACAACACGGGAACAACCGTCGTCGCGGTAAAAAATCTGAATATGCTATCCAGTTAATGGAGAAGCAAAAAGCAAAGTATACTTATGGTATCCTTGAGCGTCAGTTTAGCAATATGTTTAAAAAAGCTACCAGAGCGCAGGGAATCACTGGTGAAGTTCTACTTCAACTTTGTGAATCACGTCTTGATAACGTAGTTTATAGAATGGGTATTGCCCCAACTAGAAGTGCAGCAAGACAATTTGTATCTCACAGACACATTACGGTAAATGGAGAGTTAGTAAACATACCTTCTTACCAATTGAAAGCTGGTGATGTTGTAAGTGTTCGTGAAAAATCAAAATCTTTACAGGCTATCCAGGATTCACTCGCTAACAATAGCAGTGTATACGAATGGATTACTTGGAATAACGAGACAAAACAAGGAACTTTTGTTTCAGTACCCGGGCGTATTCAGATTCCGGAAAACATAAATGAACAATTCATCGTCGAATTATATTCGAAATAATAATTCACAGAAGTCGTAATATGGCAATACTAAATTTTCAGAAGCCCGATAAAGTTATAATGATTGATTCAACCGATTTCGAAGGGAAATTTGAATTTCGCCCTTTGGAACCAGGTTATGGGTTGACCGTTGGTAACGCTTTAAGGAGAGTGCTTTTATCTTCGTTAGAAGGTTATGCAATCACTTCAATTCGTATAGAAGGCGTAGATCATGAATTCTCCGCTATTCCTGGAGTTGTGGAAGACGTAACAGAAATTATCCTGAATCTTAAACAAGTAAGGTTCAAAAGGCAAATTGATGAAATAGATAACGAAGCCGTTACCATTTCTGTATCTGGAGAAGAACAAATTACTGCCGGTCACTTTCAAAAATTCATTTCAGGCTTTCAAGTCTTAAACCCAGATCAGGTGATCTGTACAGCAGACAAGAAAGTAAACCTGAATATGGAAATGACCATAGAAAAAGGTAGAGGTTATGTTCCGGCCGAAGAGAACAAAAAAGCCAACGCACCTCTTGGAACTATATTTACCGATTCTATTTATACTCCAATAAAGAACGTAAAATATAGCATTGAAAACTATCGTGTAGAGCAAAAAACCGATTATGAAAAATTGGTTTTTGAAATCGTAAGCGATGGTTCTATCCACCCAAAAGATGCACTTACTGAAGCTGCAAAAACACTTATCCACCACTTTATGTTATTCTCTGACGAGCGTATTACGCTTGAAGCTGACGAGATAGCACAAACTGAAACTTATGATGAAGAATCCCTTCACATGAGACAGTTGCTAAAAACCAAGTTGGTAGATATGGATCTTTCAGTAAGAGCTTTAAATTGCTTAAAAGCGGCAGAAGTAGATACCCTGGGAGACCTTGTATCTTACAATAAAAACGACTTGATGAAGTTTAGGAACTTCGGAAAGAAATCTTTGACAGAGCTTGAAGAACTGGTAAGTAACAAAGGACTTAACTTTGGTATGGACCTTTCAAAATACAAATTAGATAAGGACTAATACATAAGTAGTTTTCCATAAAAGCCGGCAAAAGATCGCGCTTTGGGAAAATGAATTAAGAACAAAACAATGAGACACGGAAAGAAAATTAACCATTTAGGTAGAAAGACCGCCCACAGGAAGTCTATGCTAGCCAATATGGCCTGCTCTCTTATAGAGCACAAGAGAATCAATACCACCGTAGCTAAAGCAAAAGCCTTAAAAGTTTTTGTAGAGCCTTTGGTAACTAAGTCTAAAGAAGATACAACTCACAACCGTAGGTTAGTATTTAGTAAACTTCGCCAAAAAGAAGCTGTAGCCAAATTGTTTCGTGATGTAGCTCCTAAAGTTGGTGACCGCCCGGGTGGATACACTAGGGTAATTAAATTAGGTAACCGTCTTGGAGATAATGCCGATATGGCCCTTATCGAGTTAGTTGATTACAACGAAACTTACAACCTAAGTAAAACAGAGAAGAAAAAATCTACACGTAGAGCGGGTAGAAAGAAATCTACTGAAGCTACTCCAAATGCTCCAAAGGCAGAAGGAAAAACAGAAGAGAAATCTTCAGAAAATAAAGAAGATAAAAAAGAGGAATAGAAATGAATCTTTTAAAAGTCTAATTATGGAAAAGGATAAACTCTCTGGGTTTATCCTTTTTTTATATATCAAACTGAAATAGTCATTTCCGCGCAGGCGGAAATCTAAATAATAAAATTCCATTTCCGTGAAGACGGAAATCTGAATAGTAAAAAATTTTTTTCCGTAGCTGCGGAAATCCCAACAACACAACAAATAAAGCAAAATGAAATATCAAACCCGAAAAAAAGCGATTATCTTACTGGAAGACGGTACCATCTTTCACGGTAAAGCTGTAGGAGACAAAGACGGGAAAGCCGTTGGAGAAGTTTGTTTTAATACCGGGATGACCGGTTACCAGGAGATCTTTACAGATCCCTCTTATTATGGACAGCTTATGGTCACCACCAATGCGCATATTGGGAATTACGGAACTTTAGCCGAAGAAAGCGAATCTGATAAAGCCAAAATATCTGGACTTATCTGTAAAAATTTTAGTTACACACATTCCCGACCGGCTGCTGATAAGTCACTTCAGGAATTTTTAGACGATAGTAAGCTTTTCGCAATTTCAGATGTGGATACACGTGCTTTGGTAACTTACATTCGGGAAAATGGCGCAATGAACGCAATTATTTCTACCGATATTGACAATATTGAAGGCCTTAAAAAAGAACTTGCTGAAGTTCCTGATATGAATGGTTTGGAGCTTGCTTCTAAAGTTTCTACCAAAGAGCCTTATTATTTCGGGAATGAAAATGCGACTTACAAAATCGCTGCGCTGGATATAGGAATTAAAAAGAACATTCTGCGTAATTTCGAACAACGTGATGTATACGTAAAGGTTTTTCCATACAACGCGACTTACGAAGAAATGAGCGAGTGGAACCCAGATGGTTATTTTCTTTCTAATGGACCCGGTGATCCACAGCCTTTAGAAAATGCAATTAGCCTTACAAAAGCAATTTTGGAAAAAGATCATCCGCTTTTTGGTATATGTTTAGGGCACCAGGTTATCGCCATTGCTAATGGGATTAAGACCTATAAAATGCATCACGGTCACCGTGGAATAAACCACCCGGTGAAAAACCTAAAAACCGGAAAAGGAGAAATCACTTCCCAAAATCACGGTTTCTCGGTAGATAAAGCCGAAACTGAAGCAAATACCGAAGTAGAGATCACTCATATTTGCCTAAACGATGATACTGTAGGTGGAATCGCGATGAAAAACAAAAATTGTTTCTCAGTGCAATATCACCCAGAGGCAAGTCCGGGTCCTCACGATGCCAGCTATTTATTTGATGAATTTATGGATAGAATAAAAGGAGCAAAAGCTTAATTTAGTTTATAAAATTTATTAGAAAAGCCCAAAATCTTTAAATTTTGGGCTTTTCTTTTCTTAAAACTGAATTTATTCTAAATTGCGGCCTCATTCATCAAAAACTCATCAATGAAAAAACTGTTACTACTCAGCTTTTGCCTTTTCTCATTTCTATCCATCAATGCACAGCTAGATCAATCTCCGGTTGAAGATGGACTTTTATCTGTAAACATATTAACCCCCGGTTTAGAATATGAATTGGGACTTACAAATGCTACTACGCTTGATTTAAGGTTGGGGACAGGCTTCTCTTATTTTGAGAACAGCTACTTTGGGGAAGATTTTGGAATTTATCCAATATTTAATGTACAGTATAGGTATTATTATAATTTGGGAAAACGTTTCGATAAAGGGAAAAATATAAGTGACAACTCTGCTAATTATGTTGCATTAAGCGGAATTGTTCAATCAGGAAAACCCATTATTGGAAATATTGAATATAACGCAGATTATTTTGGAGTTATAGGACCGGTATGGGGTTTACAACGCTATTATAATAGTGGCTTTAAATTAGACCTGAATTTAGGAGCTGGATATGGTTTTGATGAATTGGGTGATTCATATTTTTCGCCAATCATAGGAATTAGACTTGGATGGCTTCTTTCAAATTAATTTTTTTCAGTCTTTTACTTCTTTGTATTTCTGAAATCCAGGCCCAAAAGCACCCTGTTTTCTATGGAGGTATTGAAATGTACCGACATACTGCTTTTGAAAATAAGGGCTTTGCGAAATTTTCAATAGGTTCTCAAGTTTATCAGATCAAGTTCTTTGCACCTGAAATCGGTTTCGATTATGGTGGAAGCCCGCTTCAGGAAAGAAGTGTTTTTGGCGAAAATTTCAATATTGAAAATCCCATTAAAGGCCTGCTAAGACAACGGTTCACTTACTCTGTGTTAATTTTTAATCCAAAACTTAAATTTGGAGATGAGGATGCTTATATAACATTCTCTCCAAAATATCATACAGGTAGATTAAGGGGAGAGGCAACTTATCTGGAATACAGTGGTGATAATAATAGGTATGTGGGTTTAAAAGAAAGTGAGGATGCTATTATAAAAACTTCTTTTGGAGTTTTGCCGTTGGTTTTGAAGGTTTGCAGATTACTTCAAAATACTGGTTTGCACTTTCACTTGATTATACCTTGTTGAATGCCAATGATGTTTGGGATACTATGGAATTTTCTGCAGAAGATGCCTTTATACAGTCTGCTTCAACTTCTACTATAGGTTTGGGTTTCCGGTTTTACTATAATCCCTTCGGTTCAGAGAACGATTAAACGGTAAAACTTTTTAATTAATTTCAGTACTTAGAAATTTTACTAAATTTTAAAAATACCTTTCTGTTTCGGTTTTCGGTAAATCCGTAAAAAATCTTACTATTTCATGAGATTCTTCTAAACACTTTCTTTTAGAAAACCATTTCGTGTTTCCATAATGTTATAAATGCTTTAAAACTACCTGTTTCACTCGCTTTTTTAGGCTTCAATTTGTACCTTGCATTCAAATCAATTAACTAATTATAGATTATGAGTGTAATAATAAATATTCACGCCCGTCAGATTTTTGACTCAAGAGGAAATCCAACCGTAGAAGTAGATGTTTTAACTGAAAATGGAATTTTAGGAAGAGCAGCAGTGCCTTCTGGAGCTTCTACCGGTGAGCACGAAGCGGTAGAACTTCGTGATGGTGGCGATGATTATATGGGAAAAGGAGTTACCAAAGCTGTAGAAAATGTAAATGATATAATTGCGGAAGAGTTATTAGGGTATTCTGTTTTTGAACAAAACCTTATAGACAAGGCAATGATAGAAATAGACGGTACGCCAAATAAAGCGAAACTGGGAGCAAATGCTATCCTGGGAGTTTCCCTGGCAGTAGCTAAAGCAGCAGCAAATGAACTTGGTTTACCATTGTATCGTTACATCGGCGGGGTAAGCGCTAATACGCTTCCTGTACCAATGATGAATATTATTAACGGTGGTTCACACAGTGATGCACCTATCGCATTTCAGGAATTTATGGTCATGCCGGTAAAAGCAGAAAGCTTTTCTCACGCATTAAAAATGGGTACTGAAATTTTTCACCATCTTAAGAAAGTATTACACGATCGTGGCTTAAGTACTGCAGTTGGTGATGAAGGTGGTTTTGCACCAAAGTTGGACGGAACAGAAGATGCTTTAGAAACAATTCTAAAAGCTATAAAAAATGCCGGGTATAAAGGTGGTGATGATGTAATGATCGCTTTAGACTGTGCCGCGGCTGAATTCTACGAAAACGGAAAATACGATTATAAGAAATTTGAAGGTGAAGGTGGAAAAATAAGATCTAGCGAAGAGCAGGCTGAATATCTTGCCGAACTTTCCACTAAATATCCTATCATTTCTATTGAAGATGGTATGGATGAAAACGATTGGGATGGTTGGAAAGCTTTAACCGATAAAATTGGAGACAAAGTTCAGTTGGTTGGGGATGATCTTTTTGTAACCAACGTTGAAAGACTTTCAAGAGGAATTGAAGAAGGAATTGCAAATTCTATCCTTATAAAAGTTAACCAGATTGGTACGCTTACCGAAACTATAGCAGCAGTAAATATGGCGCACAACGCCGGCTTTACTTCGGTAATGTCTCACCGTTCTGGAGAGACCGAAGATAATACCATTGCCGATCTTGCTGTAGCTTTAAATACCGGCCAAATTAAAACCGGTTCAGCTTCAAGAAGTGACCGTATGGCAAAATATAATCAGCTAATTAGAATCGAAGAGGAACTAGGCGAAGTAGCTTATTTCCCAAAACGAAAAGCTTTTAAAATTTAATTAGAGGTTTCTAATAAAAATTAAATCCCTTTTGAAGAAATTTCAAAAGGGATTTTTTTTTTAGACAATTCAGCAAAAAACCTTTCAAAAAGCCTCGTTTCAGTGAAAATCTTATCGCTGCTTAACGCAAAATTAACAGTAGATTTCTTAAATTAGCAACTCTCGAAAATAAGTTGAATCAAGTATATAAAATTAAGATATGTCAAAAGTTGCGACGATTGAAGTCCAGGGGAAAAAATACGAATTTCCCGTTGTAGAAGGAACCGAAAACGAATTAGGGATAGATATAAAGAAACTACGAGCTGAAGCAGGTGTTATTACCCTGGATCGTGGTTATAAGAATACAGGGAGCTGTGAGAGTGCCATTACTTTTCTTGACGGGGAAAAGGGAATACTTCGTTACCGCGGTTATGCTATAGAAGCCCTGGCAGAGAAAGCCGATTTTCTTGAAGTGGCTTACTTACTTATTTTTGGGGAATTGCCAACCAAGACGCAGTTAGATAAATTCTATACCGATATTAAGGAAGAGTCTGCGGTAGACGAAGAAATGAAGAAAATCCTTGATGGTTTTCCAAAATCTGCACACCCAATGGGAGTGCTTTCTTCGTTAACCAGTGCACTTATCGCCTTTAACCCATCTTCAGTAAATGTTGAATCTGAAGAAGAGATGTATAAGGCCATAGTGAAAATACTTGGTAAATTTCCGGTTCTTGCAGCCTGGACCCTTAGAAAGAAAAACAGCCTTCCACTAAACTATGGCGACGATTCACTTGGTTATGTAGAGAACCTTCATAAAATGATGTTCGAAAAACCGGGGAAAAGTTACAGCGTAGATAAAGCGGTTATTGATGCATTAGATAAACTATTAATTCTTCATGCAGATCACGAGCAAAACTGTTCTACTTCTACTGTAAGAATGGTAGGTTCTTCTCACGCTGGACTTTTTGCTTCAATTTCAGCCGGAATTTCTGCACTTTGGGGACCACTTCATGGTGGCGCTAACCAGGCAGTAATAGAAATGCTGGAAAGAATTAAAGAAGATGGTGGTGATACCAAGAAATTTATGGCAAAAGCTAAAGACAAGGAAGATCCTTTCCGTCTAATGGGCTTTGGTCACCGTGTTTATAAAAACTTTGATCCACGTGCTAAGATCATTAAGAAATCTGCAGATGAAGTTCTTGGACAACTTGGTGTTGATGATCCGGTATTGGAAATTGCTAAAGGACTTGAAAAGGAAGCTTTGGAAGATCAGTATTTCGTAGATAGAAAATTATATCCAAACGTAGATTTCTATTCAGGAATTATTTATCGCGCATTGGGTATTCCGGTAGAAATGTTTACTGTAATGTTCGCGCTTGGTAGACTTCCGGGTTGGATTGCTCAATGGAGAGAAATGAGATTGATGAAAGAGCCAATAGGGCGTCCACGTCAAATTTACACAGGTGCAAACCTGCGTGACTTTAAAGAAGTTGAAAAAAGATAAGAATATCTTTCACATATTAATAAATTCGGAAAAAGCTTCATCATCGTATGAAGCTTTTTCTATATTTGACAAAAATTTTACGCGTGAAATTGAATATCAATAATGAGACTTCCCGCCTTAAAGCAGTGGTTTTAGGTACAGCGGAAAGTAACGGTCCCATACCATCTCTCGAAGATGCATATGACCCCAAATCTGCCGAATTCATCAGGATGGGATCGTATCCCAAAGAGGAGGATATGGTAGAGGAAATGGAGGCCGTTGCTGATATCCTGGAAAAATATAATGTGCAGGTTTTTAGACCAAAAGTCATAAAAGACTATAATCAGATTTTTACCCGGGATATCGCCTTTGTGATCGAGGATAAATTAATAAAATCTAACATTCTGCCAGATCGGGAACAGGAAATTGAAGCTATTAGCCACGTTATAGAGCAGATAGATCCTTCAAAAATACTTCATTTACCCGAAGAAGCCCATATAGAAGGTGGTGACGTGATGCCTTTGGGTGATTACATCTTGGTGGGAACTTACCGTGGTGCCGATTATAAAGATTATATCACGGCTCGAACCAATGTACAGGCAGTAGAAGCTTTGCAAGAATTATTTCCGCATAAAAAAGTAGTTTCTTTCAACTTAAGAAAGTCAAATACCGAACCTCGTGATAATGCCTTGCATTTGGATTGTTGTTTTCAGCCAGTGGGGAAAGGCAAGGCGATAATTCATAGGAATGGATTCCTGGAAGAGAAAGAGTATAACTGGCTGGTAGATCTCTTCGGAAAAGAAAATGTTTTTGAGATTTCCCGTAATGAGATGTATTATATGAATTCCAATATTTTCTCTATTGATGAAGATGTGGTAATTTCAGAAAAGAATTTTACAAGATTAAACTCCTGGTTGAGGGAGCAGGGCATTACGGTAGAAGAAGTACCTTATGCTGAAATTTCCAAACAGGAAGGGCTTTTGCGTTGTTCAACCTTACCTTTAATTAGAGAATAGAATTATGAGACAGATTACAGATACGATTTTAATGGTGCGTCCGGTAGCGTTTCGAATGAACGAGCAAACTGCGGTAAACAACTATTTTCAAAAAGACCTTACGGCCGATAATGTAAATGAACGCGCCCAGGCTGAATTCGATGAATTTGCTTCAAAACTTAGAAAAGTTGGAGTGAATGTTATTGTAGTAGACGATAAGCTGGAAGATGATACTCCCGATTCTATTTTTCCGAATAACTGGGTTTCTTTTCACGAAAATGGTCATATCGCTTTATATCCGATGTTTGCTGAAAATAGGAGAAAAGAGCGACGTATGGAGTATTTTGCCAAATTAGAGGAAAACGGATTTAAGATCACCCAAATTGTGGATTACACTTCTGCTGAAGAGCACGATTTATTTTTGGAAGGTACTGGTAGTCTTTTGCTGGACCGGGTAAACCAAAAAGCTTATTGCGCTTTGTCCCCGAGGGCAGATGAAGATCTTTTAATAGAATTTTGCGAGGATTTTGAATTTACTCCGGTTATTTTCAATGCTAATCAAAGTGTAGGAGGAAAAAGAAAAGCCATTTATCACACCAATGTGATGATGTGCCTGGCTGAGAAATTCGCTGTTATCTGTTTGGGTACAATCGATGATAGTAAGGAACGTAAAAATGTATTGAAACATTTAAAAGATGATGGCAAGGAAGTAATAGCAATTACTGAGGCACAAATGCACGAATTCGCCGGTAATATGCTACAAGTAAGGGGTGCGTTTGATAAAAAATATCTTGTAATGAGTTCGCGTGCGCATAAAAGTCTAACCAAGGATCAAATCACCAAAATTGAGAAACATTGCGAGATTTTAAGCAGCGATCTGGAAGTGATAGAAACTTGCGGCGGCGGCAGCGCCCGTTGTATGATGGCTGAGGTATTTTTACCAAAGGCTTAATTAAAAAATTATCAAGAGATTATTTGAAAAGCTTTGTTTCCGTCAAGCTGAATTTATTTCAGCTCCTAACATGATCGAGTAGTAAACAACTTAGATCTCCGAATAAATTTCGGAGCATGCTCTGAAACAAGCCCGCCTGAATGAATGCCAAGTCGGGCAGGGTGGCTGCAAGCCGGAGGGGGGGTTCAATGTTTTTTATACAATTCCCTTAAAAACAAACCCATAATCCCGGCAGTGAAAAGCGCAAAAGGCAGTGAGCTGATGATTAGAAACTTTTGCATTGCTGTAAGGACATTGCTATTGGGTTTTATGTTCCCCAGTATAATAATTGCTTCTGAAAATACTAGGATCAAAATCGCCCAGATTAAACGGAATTTCTTCCTTGGGTGTTCCTTTCCTTTATCACTAAACATACTCAGCACATAAATAGCCGAATCTACTGAGGTTACTAAAAAACTAATCAATAAAATTATCGTCACGATATTGCTGAAATCTGAAAGTGGAAAAGCTTCAAAAAAGCGAAATAACGAAGTGAAAACATTATCAAATTCCCCGTTGTAGGAATTCATATTTCCAATCAAATCAAAAGAAGCAGAACCAAAAACACTAAACCAAAAGAAACTGCCGAGCGAAGGAATAAGCAAAACTCCTAGAATCATTTCCCTAATTGATCTTCCTTTAGAAATTCTAGCGATAAAAATTCCGGTAAACGGTGCCCAGGCGAGCCAGAACGCCCAGTAATAATAGGTCCAGTCGGTTAAAAATTCTTTTCCGGGATTGTACTTTCCAAGTGCCAAACTAAGGGGAACAAAATCTATAATATAGCGAAAAAGCGATTCAAAAAACTGACTAAAAATCTTCAGGATATCTAACTGGAAAAAGACGAAAAACAATAAAATTACAGTGATGTAGATATTCCAGTTGGAAATTCGTTTGATGCCTTTTTTAATTCCGGCGAAAGCCGAAATAAATGCCAGGGAACAAACTACGAATACAAGTAAGAGTGTTGGCCATAGGGATCCAGCCGCTTTTGAGGTGAGATGACTAATGCCACCTTCAATTTGTGTGGTGCCCAAACCTATTGCCGCCACGAGACCAAAAACCGTAGTGAGAATAGTGAGCAGGTTTATGCTTTGTGATAAATATTTTATCTTTTTAAGCTGAGGGAAACTGGTGCCTAAAAGAATATCAGATCTTCTAACAAAAAGGGCATAGGCGATAAGTAGGGCGAATATTCCATAAAAAGCCCAAGCCGTAAAACCCCATTGATAAAAAGTATATTCCAGGGCAATTACTTCGGGAGTAGAACCTGTTTCGATCGGCGGATTCAGAAACATGAATACAGGTTCCTGTACCGCTCTTAATAAAATCCCGGCACCCATTCCAGCGCTATATAACATCGCGATCCAGGAAAGTCGGTCGAATTCAGGTGGAGAATTTCCCAATCTTATTTTTCCAAACCTGGAAGAGGCGATAAATATGAGAAAGAAAACGCATAATAAACCTAGCCATAAATAGAACCCGCCAAAATATTCCCTCACCCAAAGGGAGCCGTTTTCGATTAATTCATAAAAATATTCAGTAAAGAAAAAGATGAAAAGCGCGAGAAAAAACAAAATACTCGAAGCGATATAAAACAAAGGATTTTTAAGAAATGCCCGGGAAAGTTGCTTCAAAATTTACTACTTTTCAATTTGTCTTTTGTTTGCCAATAAGGGGTATTTCAAATTTAAATAAATTAAAAAGAATCAGGAAATTTGCTTTTTTTGTTCACCTTTAGCAATTTTATTTAGCATGCCTTCAAAAATAAAATAGTGAAAGGGATACATAGCATACCAATATAACCTGCCCCAGATTCCTTTAGGTCTAAACGTAGCGGTTTGGTGCAAAATGTTTTCTTTATCGATACAAAATTCTAACCAGGCTTCGCCGGGAACTTTCATTTCTGCAAATAGCAGGAGCCTTCTTTCCTCTTTATCGGCTAAAAGTACGCGCCAAAAATCTAAGGCATCTCCGGAAGCAATTTTATTAGGATGAGTTCTCCCGCGGCGTAGGCCTACCCCACCAAAAAATTTATCGATATAGCCTCGAAATTTCCATAGCCAGTTTCCGTAATACCAGCCGGTTAATCCTCCAATAGCCCAAATGCGTTCGAGAACCTGATCTGGATTTTCAACTTTCGCCGATTGTTTATCCTGAAGGCAGCCATATTTGGGTACCTGTATGTATTTGTTTAATTCTTTACTAAAGCGACCGCTGCTCAAAGAATCTTTCCAGCTGGAAATTACCTGATTTTGTTCAATTTTATAGAAAGCAAGTTTTATAGCTTCCTTGTAAGATATTGGTTGGATATCTAATATTTCCTGTAACCGAGTGTCGCTGGTTATTACTTCTACCTTCATGCTATCTACCAGGTTCTGTGCAAGTTTATAAGAGGTTGAGGTAACAAAATAAAGCCAGTAGGAGGAGAGTTTTGGCGACATAACTGGTACGCTCAAAATCCATAGTTTTAGTTTACGAACTTCGGCATATTTCAGCATCATTTCTTTATAAGTAAGTACATCGGGGCCGCCAACATCAAACGATTCATTATAGCATTCTTCTTTTCCAATTACACCGGTTAGAAATTTAATAATATCACGAATAGAAATGGGCTGGCACTTAGTTTCAACCCAGCTTGGGGTAATCATTACGGGTAATTTTTCACACAGGTCCCTTATAATTTCAAAAGAAGAACTTCCGGAACCAACGATAATTGCGGCCCGCAAAACCGTAAGATTAAAATTGCCTTGGTATAGAATTTCTTCAACCTTTTTTCTTGATTTTAGATGTTTGGAAAGTTCCTCTTCGTTTATAATTCCACTTAGATAGATCACCTGCTTTACCGAAGTGCCGGCCATTATTTTATTAAAATTCTCAGCGGCCTGGGATTCCTGTGTGTCAAAATCTTGAGTAGACCCGCTCATAGAGTGAATAAGATAATAGGCTACATCAATATTCTTTATTTTTTCTGGAGCTTCTTCATCTTCCAAAAAATCCAGTTCTACGATTTCAATTTTATCCAGCAATTCTTCGTTAGAAGTAAACCGGTTTCTATTTCGAACCGCACAAATCACTTCGTGACCTTGTTCAAGAAGCTCGGGGAGCAATCGCATTCCGATATAACCGTTGGCACCCGTAAGAAGAATTCTCATAGAAAGATTTTAAGCTTAAAATACCAATTAAATTAGTACTTTTCGCGTGGATTAGTAAAACTTTATAAAATGAATAACGTGCTTAAAATAGTGCTTTTGATAATTGGAATAGGAATGATTGCTTACGGGGTTTACCAATTAGTTACTCCGGAATTCGCTATAGATGCCGGGCCTTTGCAAGTTGAAGCCCACGGTGATAATACCCAATCTTACGCGATGATAGGTTTTGGGGTTTTAGCCCTTATAGGCGGCCTCGCCTTTGGGAAGCGCAAATTTTAATTTAAAGCTGAATTCAATACGGCGATTACTGAAGAGCTTATATATTCTATCCCAATGGCGATTACAATAAAACCAATAATGCGGGAAATGGCATTAATTCCTGAAGCGCCCAGCATCTTCACGATGTAATGAGAACTTCTTAAAACCAGGAAAGTCGCTAAACAAACGCCAAGGATAGCGAAGATGGTAATGATCTTTTCAGAAATCACGGTGTAATCATCATACATTCCAATAAGAAGTGAAATAGACCCCGGTCCTGCCAACATTGGGATTGCGAGTGGAGTAAGAGAAACGCTATCCCTTTGAAAAGCATCATTCTTAACCCTTTCCTTTTCCATTCCTTTATGTTTGGAAAAAGACCCGGTAAGCAAAGCAAATCCCGAAGTTACGATTATTAGTCCGCCGGCAATTCTTAGCGATTCAATGCTGATTCCGAAGAAATGTAGAATAAATCTCCCGGTAAAAAAGGAAATTACAAGAATTACAAAAATATTAATAGCAGTAAGCAGGGAAGTTTTGGAGCGCTCCGAAACAGAATATTCCTGAGTTAGACCTACAAAAATTGGCACGGTTCCTAAAGGATTAATCACCGAAAATAATGCGGCGAAAACATAAATAAATAATTCCATTAATTTTTTTGGCAAAATTGCTACAGAAGTGCCGATTAAAAATTAAGGAGAAATTAATCTTAGATTATCAAAAATAGATAAGTGTTGAAGGCTTTGTAAAGTTATGGTTAAAGATCACCTACCTGGGTAAGCGCGTTATCGGCTTTATAGTCCAGGATCTTCATAAAATATTTATGTATCGCAGGCGTATCGGCTTTTACCTTAATTTTAGAATGATCTTTATAAATTGAATATTCCTCGGCTTTACCTTTGTACAGGTGTAGTTTATAAAAGGGAATAACCAGCGCATAGGTTTCGAGTAAAGACCTGAACATTACAATAATTCCGTTAGGACGCATTTCCACATTACAGGTGTTGGCGTTATTATCTAAAACCAGGAGGTTGTGAATATCAATACTGGTATCGGTAATATGCAGTTTTGGTGAACCTGTTCCGTTTAATTTCATACGGGCCAGCAGCGTAAATGGTTTGCCTACTTCCTTATCAATTTTCTCTTTGGTTCTTGCTCGGTTATAGGAGATATTTAATAACATAGCTTTTTGTTTAAAGATAGGTAAATTATAGGCAAAAGCCTATTTTCTGTTATCTTTGCAGGGCTTAAAACACTAAACAGAAGTAAGAAATGAATTTCCAAAGTACCCTCGCTGCACATGTAAAAGATGCTGTTAAAAAAACCTATGATGTTGAAATTGAAAATCTTGAATTTCAGCCTACTCGTAAGGATTTTGAAGGCGATATTACTTTGGTGACGTTCCCAATGCTTCGTCAGCTTAAAACCAATCCCGTAAAACTGGGAGAGGAAATTGGAAATTATTTAGCCGATAATGTTGCTGAAATTTCCGGATTCAATGTTGTAAAAGGCTTTTTGAATATCGTTTTAAGCGATGCTTATTTTCTTGATTTTTTCAATGAAATGAAAAACAGGGAAGATTTCGGTATTATTCCCGCTGCTGAGGGTGCACAGGGAATTATGGTTGAATATTCTTCGCCGAATACGAATAAACCTCTGCATTTAGGGCATATCAGAAATATTCTTTTAGGCTTTTCTGTAGCTGAAATTTTAAGTGCCGCTGGAAATAAATCTTACAAAACCCAGATCATTAACGATCGCGGAATTCATATTTGCAAATCTATGCTGGCCTGGGAACGTTTCGGAAATGGTGAAACTCCGGAATCTACCGGTTTAAAAGGGGATAAACTGGTTGGGAATTATTACGTGAAATTCGACCAGGAATACAAAAAGGAGATTTCCGAATTAATGGAAACCAAAGGTATTTCTGAAGAAGCAGCTAAAGCGGAAGCGCCAATTTTGGTTGAAGCCAAGCAGATGTTGCTAAAATGGGAAGCCGGTGATCCAGAAGTGGTTGCGCTTTGGGAGAAAATGAACCAGTGGGTTTATGATGGCTTTGAAAAAACCTATGATGCTTTAGGCGTAGATTTCGATAAAAATTATTATGAAAGCGATACTTACCTGCTTGGGAAAGATGTGGTAAACCAGGGACTTGAAAAGGGTGTTTTTTATAAAAAAGAAGACGGAAGTGTTTGGATAGACCTTACCGAGGAAGGCCTGGATGAAAAAATCGTTTTACGAAGCGATGGCACTGCGGTCTATATGACGCAAGATATTGGTACCGCCATTCAAAGGGTAAAGGATTTCGATATTAACGGGATGGTTTACACTGTGGGGAATGAGCAAGATTACCACTTTAAAGTTTTGTTTTTAATCCTTAAAAAACTTGGTTTCGACTGGGCAGATTACCTGTATCACTTAAGTTACGGAATGGTAGACTTACCTAGCGGAAAAATGAAAAGCCGTGAAGGTACTGTTGTGGATGCCGACGATCTGATTGCTGAAATGACTGAAACCGCCAGGAATATTTCTGAAGAATTAGGGAAATTAGACGGGTATACTGAGGTTGAAAAAGAAGAACTCTATCGAATGATTGGGTTAGGTGCTTTGAAATATTATATTTTAAAAGTAGATCCAAAAAAGCGGATCTTATTTAATCCTGAAGAATCGGTAGATTTTCAAGGAAATACCGGGCCGTTTATACAATACACCTATGCCAGGATTCAGTCTATAATTAGAAAAGCAGATTTTGATTTTCAGAAATCAATAGAAGATTATCAATTTCACGAAAAGGAGCGTTCATTAATTAAACAGCTTCAGTTATATCCTGAAACGATTCAGTTAGCGGCAGAGAACCATAGTCCGGCGCTAATCGCAAATTATACTTACGAGCTGGTGAAAGAATTCAATTCATTTTATCAAAATGTAACAATTTTGGGAACAGAAAATATTTCAGAAAAAACCTTAAGAGTGCAGTTAGCAAATAGCGTGGGGAATGTTATAAAATCTTCATTTAGCTTATTAGGAATACAGGTTCCGGAAAGAATGTAGAATTAACTATTGAAATATTGAAATTGGAGTGAAATAAAAAGTTTTCACTTCAGGCTCAAATCATTAAATTTGCAATTCGTTGAAAATACGAAATTAAAACCCCGAAGTTATTATCGGAGGTTGAATTGAAAAAATTTTAAAAATATCGGGGTTATCCTCGGCAGAATTATACCCTTTTTGGGAAATTAAACCACAGGAAAATTATGTTTGATAGTTTAAGTGATAAGTTAGATAATGCCTTACACGTTTTAAAAGGGCACGGCCAGATTACCGAGGTAAACGTTGCTGAAACTTTAAAGGAAGTGAGACGTGCTTTGGTTGATGCCGATGTGAACTATAAGATTGCCAAAGATTTCACTAATGTCGTAAAGGAAAAAGCGCTGGGGCAGGATGTGTTAACTGCATTGAAGCCGGGCCAGATGATGGTGAAACTGGTAAAAGATGAACTTACCCAGTTAATGGGTGGGGAAGCCGAAGGTATTAATCTTTCCGGCGATCCTTCTATCATTCTAATGTCCGGTTTGCAGGGTAGTGGTAAAACCACTTTTTCCGGAAAACTTGCAAATTTTCTTAAAACAAAAAAATCCAAAAAACCACTTTTGGTTGCCTGTGATGTTTACCGTCCCGCAGCGATAAATCAGTTACACGTTGTTGGAGAACAGGTTGGTGTTGAGGTTTTTTCAGATGAAGGTAATCAGGATCCTGTAGCTATTTCCAAAGCTGCAATTGCGCACGCTAAACAAAACGGCCATAATGTAGTGATTATAGATACCGCCGGTCGTTTAGCCGTAGATGAGGTGATGATGACCGAGATCACAAATATCCATGAAGCTATTCAACCACACGAAACTTTGTTCGTGGTAGATTCTATGACGGGTCAGGATGCCGTTAATACCGCAAAAACCTTTAACGAAAGATTGAATTTTGATGGGGTTATCCTTACAAAATTAGATGGTGATACCCGTGGCGGTGCGGCGATTTCCATTAAATCTGTAGTTAATAAGCCTATTAAATTTATCGGTACCGGGGAGAAAATGGATGCACTGGATGTGTTCTATCCGGACCGTATGGCCGATAGGATTTTAGGAATGGGTGATGTTGTTTCCCTTGTGGAACGCGCCCAGGAACAATATGATGAAGAGGAAGCGAGAAAACTTCAGAAGAAAATTGCAAAAAACCAGTTTGGTTTTGATGATTTCCTGAAACAATTACAACAAATAAAGAAAATGGGGTCTATGAAAGACCTTATGGGAATGATTCCGGGAGCAGGAAAAATGCTGAAAGATGTAGATATTGACGATGATGCCTTTAAAGGGATTGAAGCCATAATCCACTCGATGACGCCAGACGAAAGAAGCAATCCAAAAATTATAAATTCCAGCCGTAAGAAACGAATCAGCAAAGGTTCGGGAACTACAGTACAGGAAGTAAACCAGTTGTTGAAGCAATTCAACCAGATGGGCAAAATGATGAAAATGATGCAAGGCGGTGGCGGCCAGAAGATGATGCAAATGATGAAGGGAATGAAGTAAAGGCCAGTTAGCAGTTGTTGCAGTCTCAGTAGGCAGTTATAATAAAACTTTAAATTATGGATTTTAAGTCACTGCGTGTTTATGAGATTGGATTTGCCCTGGCTATGGATATTTTTGAAGTTTCCAGGAGATTTCCTAAAGAAGAAAGATATTCTCTTACCGATCAAATAAGAAGAAGTTCAAGGTCAGTTTGTGTAAATGTTGCTGAAGCTTATAGGAAAAGAAGATACGAGAAACATTTTATAAGCAAATTAACCGATAGTGATGCTGAAAATGCCGAAAGTCAAAGCTGGTTAGAATTTGCCTATGCTTGCAATTACATAGATTTAGATACAAAAGAAAAATTGATTAAAAAGAGTCAGGAAGTTGGAAAACTTTTAAACTTTATGATTAATAATCCCGGGAGATTTGGAGCTGGCAATGAGTGAAAACTGCCAACTGCTACTGCCAACTGAAAACTGAACATGACCATATTAGACGGAAAAAAGACCAGCAACGATATTAAGAATGAGATTGCTGCTGAGGTTGAAAAGATTAAAAAAAGAGGAGAAAAAGTGCCGCATTTGGCTGCGATTATTGTTGGTAACGACGGCGCCAGCTTAACTTATGTAAACGCAAAAGTGAAATCCTGTAAACGTGTAGGTTTTGAATCTTCGTTATATCGCCTTCCCAATACAGTAAGTGAAATTGAATTGCTGGATAAGATCGAGGAGCTAAACCAGAATGATGATATAGATGGATTTATCGTTCAGCTTCCTTTACCACCGCAAATTGATACTCAAAAAGTACTAAATGCTGTAGATCCGGATAAAGACGTAGATGGATTTCACCCTACTAACTTTGGAAAGATGGCTTTAGATATGACTTCTTTTATTCCGGCTACCCCGTTTGGAATCCTGGAATTACTGGAGCGTTATGACATTCCCACCAAAGGGAAACATACCGTGGTTATTGGTAGAAGTTATATAGTGGGAAGACCAATGAGTATTTTAATGGGAAGAAGCGGTTTTCCTGGAAATTCAACGGTAACTTTGACCCACGAATTCACTAAAAACATTACCCAAATTACCTCGCAGGCCGATATTATCATCATCGCCGTTGGAATTCCGAACTTCCTTAAAACAGAAATGATTAAAGATGATGCGGTAATCATTGATGTGGGAATTACCAGGGTACCGAATGATGAAGCTGAAAAAGGTTATGTAATTAAAGGAGATGTAGATTTTGAGAATGTAAGCAAACGAGCTTCCTATATTACACCGGTTCCTGGTGGAGTAGGGCCAATGACGGTTTCTATGTTGCTTAAAAACACTTTGTTAGCAACTGAACGCCATAAGAAAAGAGCGAAAGAGAAAAGTAAAGCTTAAACTATATAGAAGTTTTTAGAATAAGAAAAGTCCTCACAGGTTTTCCTACCGGAAGCTGTGAGGACTTTTTATTACTCTTAATTCAGAAATATGAGGAGTTTATTCCTCTTCGAGTTTCCAATCCAAATATTTATGAAGGTCGGTTTCAATAAACCTTAGGGTTATTGTTAGAATAGCAAAATCATCTATATAACCCAACCCTGGAATAAAATCTGGTACCAGATCTAACGGATTCAAAACATATAAAAGGGCAAAAACTATAGATGCAATGGTAAACCAAGGGATATTGCTGTAAACCCCGCTGCGATAATCTTTCAGCATTCCAAACATCAATTTGCCAAGTTCGGTATACTTTCTTAAAGCACCTGCGTTAGCAATTTTATCTTCAATCTCACCCTGGTTTTTTGCAGTAATTTCTACATCACCATCTTTCACTTTGGAAACACCTTTTTTCATGTATTCCTCATCAATCTCTTGCTTCTTTTTACTGAACATATTCATAATTCTTCATTTTGTGATTAAAAGTTATTTTAAAGTCGGTCCTGGGCATTTCCGTATTCCTTTTTATAGATTTTCAGAATTAATAAAAACAAAGAAATAAGCAATGGCCCAAAAATTAATCCTATAAAGCCGAAAAGCTGTACCCCTACAATTACACCAAATAGAGTGATTAGCGGGTGAACTGCTGCAAGCCGGTCTATAATATAAAGACGAATTAAATTATCTGTTGATCCAACCACCACAAAACCATAGATCAGCATAGCAATAGCCTGCCAGTTGTCTCCCTGTGCTATCAAAAGTATTACTGTTGGAATAATCCCTATCGCAGTTCCAATAAAAGGAATCATAGACCCAATAGCAGTAATTACAAACCAAAAGAAAGGATCTGGCACACCAAAAATCAAAAACCCAATAAGGGCGATAATTCCCTGAATAATTGCTACCATGGGAATACCTAAAGCATTAGATTTTACAAGTTGATCGCTTTCTTTTGCTATTATCTGTAAATTGTCGTTACCTAATGGGATATAGGAAATAAGAGATGATTTCATAGAATCCCTTTTTATCAACATATAGTAAAGCATAAAATACATTATACCAATAGCAATAAATGCATCAAAAGTTCCTCCGGCTAAACTTTGCAGGTTTCCAGACATCCAGTTGGTGACCGAGGAGGTATCTATAGATTCGCTTAAGCTATAGCCGATGTAGGTTTCTGCTTCGGTAAGCTGTTCTTTTACGGCCTTAATTACCCGTTCAGAATTTGCAACTGCTTTGCTTATTTTTGAAGTAAGCATAATTACAATTAACGTAATGGGAACCAGGATGCCTACAAACGAACCAGCCATTAAGAGTGCCGCCGCAACTGGAGGTTTCCAACCCCGGGCCAATAATTTTTTCATCCATTTACGCAAAAGAACATATAAAGTAATTGCTCCCAGCACTCCGGATAGGTAAGGAATAATTTCTTTAAAAATTAAAACCGTTAAAAATAAGATGAGCATTAGTACGAAAATCTGCCGTACCAATGCCGGTTTTAATCTATCCATATTTTCAATGATTGGTTAGTTATTTTGCAAAAATTTGGTCTTTATTCTTAAAGGCTTTGAATTCCAGAGCGTTCCCGCTGGGGTCTTTAAAAAACATCGTGGCCTGTTCGCCAACCTGCCCTTCAAAACGAATGTAGGGTTCTGTTTCAAACGCTATATTTTTTGATCGCAATAAATTGGCAAATTCCTGGAATATATCCCATTCTAGTACAACGCCAAAATGTGGAACAGGTACATCTTTGCCATCTACCGGATTACTGTGTGCTTTTTCTGTTTCTCCAGCCGGTTTATAATGAATTACCAATTGGTGGCCGAAAAAATTAAAATCTACCCAATGATCGCTACTTCGACCTTCACCACAACCAAGGGTTTCTTTGTAAAACTTTCTTGCTTTTTGTAAATCTGAAACCGGTATGGCTAAATGAAACGGTTGTACCTTCATAAATCTTAGTTGAATTAAAATAATATACGCTATTAAAATTAACAAGTAATCTTAACATATGGGTAAGCCCTCGCGCTAATAATGTGTTAAGATTTGTTCTTGCGAGGTCTGGGTTCCGAGCGTGGTTTTGTGTTGCTTTTTAAAGCGGAAGATTTTAGTGATGCTTCGGCGGTCTTACTGGATTCATCAACCATTTTATTGATGGTATTTAATTCCTCCTGAGTAAGATCACGCCATTTTCCTACCGGAACATCCAGGCTAACATTCATAATCCTAATGCGTTTAAGTGCGACTACTTCATATCCTAAGAATTCGCACATTCTACGAATTTGCCGGTTTAAACCTTGTGTAAGCACAATTCTGAAATCATTTTTCCCTAATTTTTCTACTTCGCATGTTTTGGTGGTAGTTCCCAGGATAGGAACGCCGTTGCCCATTCGGCGAATAAAATCTGAAGTAATCGGTTTATTAACCGAAACAATATATTCTTTTTCGTGGTTGTTTCTGGCGCGAAGAATCTTGTTTACAATATCGCCATCGTTGGTCAGGAAAATAAGTCCTTCGCTGGGTTTATCCAGTCGGCCAATTGGGAAAATTCGTTTGGGGTAATTAATATAATCAATGATATTATCCTTTTCAACCCGGGTATCGGTAGTGCAAACAATACCTATCGGTTTATTAAAAGCGAGATAAACGTTTGGTTCTTCTTTTTCCTCTTCAGAAACCGCTTTTCCGTCAACTTTTACCACATCATCGGGACCAATTTTAGTGCCCATTTCAGGAACAACTCCATTAATGGTCACTCTGCCCTGATCTATGAGTTTATCGGCGCCACGGCGTGAACAATAACCAATTTCACTTAGGTATTTATTTATTCGGGTAAGCTTCTGTTCAGACATAAAAAAGATTGTGCTGCAAAGATACAAGAATTCGCTGCGAAACTAATTTTTTAAAAAATAATCAGGGGTACAGGCAACCTTTTGTAACTTTCCTGCGTCTATGTAAATAGAAGGCCTTTTAATTAGAAAATCGGGTGAAAGTAATTCAACTCTTTAAAAACGAAACTCAATTAATAAAGCGTGCGGCTAAAAAAGACCGTAAGGCGCAACGCGAATTATATGAGTTGCATTCGGGAAAAATGCTTAGCGTTTGCCGGCAGTATATAAAAGATATACATCACGCGGAAGAAGTTATGCTAAACGGGTTTCTAAAAGTTTTCACTCACCTTAATGATTTTGAATCTAAAGGAAGTTTTGAAGGTTGGATAAGAAAAATTATGGTGCGGGAATCAATTTCTTTTTTAAGGTCACAAAAGAAAATTGTTTTTAGTGACGAAGAAATCACGGATCCTGATTTTTCTGCCGAAATGGATACAGCGCTAAACGTGGAACATATTCAAAATATCATAGACAATTTGCCGGAAGGCTACAGGATGGTTTTTGTTATGTATGCGGTAGAAGGATATAAGCACGCCGAGATTGCGAAAATGCTGAAGATAACCGAAGGGACTTCAAAATCGCAATTGTCTAAAGCGAGAAAAATGTTGCAGGAGCAGTTAAAAACACAAAATACATCGGATTATGGAATTAAATAAATTCGAAGAAAACGCAAGGGAAAAACTGGGGAAAAGGCAAATTAAGCCTTCTGCCCAGAGTTGGGAAAAGTTAGAAGCTAAGTTAAATGCCGAAGAAAAAAATACTTCAGAAACACCCTGGAAATACATAGCCGCGGTTGCAATTCTACTAATTGCAGGAGCTTTTATGTGGAACAATGATTTATCTGAAAGTCCGCAGGTTGTTGAGGAACCGGTAAACGAGATCATAGAGAAACCCGAGGTAAAACAAGAATTTTCGCAGGAAAATAATACGCAAATAGCTTCTGAAGAAAGTAAAAAAGAAGAGGAAGTTTCAGCTGAAAATAATGCAAAAAATGAAATTGTAATGAAGCCTAAAACTACAGCAAAAGAAGAAATTGCTGAAACCTCAATATCCGAAGAAAATAAATATAAAGAAGCGGTCGCTTTAGAAACAATTAGCCTGGAGCCACCAATTTCAGAAAAAAAATTGCTGCAATCTAAACTTGAAGAAGTGATTGCTGCAGCTGCGAAAAATGATGAGATATCTGAAGATGAAGTAGACGCACTTTTAGCCCAGGCGGCTTCAGAAATAAGTAGAGAAAGAAATTCACAGTTTTATAATTCAAATACCGAGATAAGTGCAAATGCGCTTTTAGCTGAAGTAGAAGACGAAATTTACCAATCTTTTAAAGCAAAGGTTTTTGAAGTTTTAAAGGAAGGTTATTTAAAAGCAAAAACTGCGGTTGCCAATAGAAACTATTAATATTTACTCAAAACCTACAATAGGGTCATTCATCAAACATCAAAATCAATTATTATGAAAACACTTACTTTTTACGTCACACTTTTATTATTTAATGTCGCAGTTCAGGAAGTTTCGGCACAGGAAGTTGCTTCTGTGGAAACAGAAATGACTTCAGAAGATAAAGCCAGAGAATTTTTTGAAAAGGAAAAAGCTGAAATTATTGAAAAAGAAAAGGCAAAACTGAAATACCAAATTGAGCGTATAAACGGGGAATTGGAAAGAGGTGAAATCACAAAAGAAGAAGCCGAAAATCAAAAGAAGGAATACGCTGAAAAACACGCTAAAAATATTGAAAATAAAATAGCGATCCTGGAAAATGAAATGGAACTCAGGGACAGAAATGCTGATACTTCAGGAAATTATATAGCTATTGGCGGTAAGGGAAAAGCCTTGGATATCAATATTAATAAGAAAAGCAAGTACGATAACCGCACCACGAGCGACTTGGTGATCGCCGTCGGTTTTAATAATGCCCTGGAAGAAGGTCAATCTTTAAACGATTCAGATTTTAAACTTGCAGGCAGCCGGTTTTTTGAACTTGGCTGGGCATGGAAAACACGAGTTTTTAAAGAGACAAACTGGTTGCGTTTGCGGTATGGGGTTTCATTTCAGTTTAATGGTTTAAAACCAACCGAGAACCGCATTTTTGTTGAAGATGGCGACGAAACCTACCTGCAGGAATTCGCATTAGACCTTGATAAATCTAAATTTAGAATGGATAACCTGGTAGTTCCGGTTCATTTTGAAATTGGTCCTTCTACAAAAACCGAAACCGAAGATCGTTTGCATTTTTCTACCTATAAAATGCTGAAAATTGGTTTTGGGGGTTATGCCGGGTTCAATATTGGAGAACGTCAAAAACTCAAGTATAAAGAGGATGGCGATAAAGTAAAAGAGAAATTAAAGAATAATTATAACACCAATGATTTGGTTTATGGGGTTAGTGCCTACCTGGGTTGGGGCGGTGCCACGCTCTATGGAAAATACGATCTAAACCCAATATTTCAAGACCCAAACAGGGAATTACACAACTTTTCTTTAGGACTTCGGTTTGATGTTGATTAGCCAATTTTAAATTGTAATTTTGTTTTGAATTTACAGACCTCACAGTCCCGAAATTTCTTCGGGACTGTGAGTTTTAAACGCATTTTATTTGATCTCAAAAACCACCATAGACAACGTATTTGAAACCGCCCGCGTAGAGGAGGTGATTGGTGATTTTGTGAACCTAAAAAAATCAGGATCGAATTTTAAAGGTTTGAGTCCGTTTAGTGACGAGCGCACGCCTAGTTTTATGGTTTCTCCCGTAAAACAAATCTGGAAGGATTTCTCAAGCGGAAAAGGAGGTAATGTAGTGGCTTTTCTTATGGAACACGAACATTTTACTTATCCTGAGGCCATAAAATATCTCGCCAAAAAATACGGGATTGAGATTGAGGAAACCCAGCAAAGTGACGAGCAAAAACAGCAAGCCGATGAACGGGAAAGTATGTATCTGGTTTCTGAATTTGCCAGCAAACATTTTCAGAAAAACCTGCATAAAACCGATCCCGGAAAAGCCATTGGTTTAAGCTATTTTAAAGAGCGCGGATTCACGCTGGAGATTATCAAGAAATTTGAATTGGGTTATTCGCTGGATGAGTGGGACGATTTCACCAAAGAAGCTCTTGCTGAAGCTTATAAACTTGATTACCTTGAAAAAACCGGACTAACCATTGTAAAAGGCGAAAAGCAGTTTGATAGATTCAAAGGAAGGGTGATGTTTCCCATTCATTCTATGTCTGGCAGGGTTTTAGGTTTTGGCGGCAGAATTCTTAGCAACGAGAAAAAGGCTGCAAAATACCTGAATTCCCCCGAAAGTGATATCTACCACAAGAGTAAGGTTTTATACGGGATCAATTTCGCGAAACAGGCAATCGCGAAAGAAGATAATTGCTTTTTAGTCGAAGGTTATACCGATGTGATCCAGTTTCATCAAAGTGGGATTGAAAATGTAGTTTCCTCTTCTGGAACGGCATTAACGCCAGACCAGATTCGGTTAATCAATCGCTTAACAAAAAATATCACAGTTCTTTTTGATGGTGACGCGGCAGGAATTAGGGCTTCGCTTCGCGGTATAGACCTAATCCTCGAGCAGGGAATGAACGTTCGGGTGTGTACTTTTCCGGAGGGAGAAGATCCCGATAGTTTTGCCAAAAATAATTCAGATGAAGCTTTAGCCGAATATTTGCAGGAAAACGCCCAGGATTTTATTAGTTATAAAGCTTCGCTGCTTATGGAAGAGGCGAAGAAAGATCCGGTAAAGAAAGCCGAATTAATCAGGGATATCGTCAACAGTATCTCCAAGATTCCAGATACTATTCAGCAGGAAGTTTACCTGCAGGAGTGTTCGCGAATTATGGATATTTCTGAAAATGTGCTTTTCTCCAGCCTGGCGCAGCTTAATGCAAAGAGCGGGAGAACTTCTCCTCAACAACAGCAGCAAAAAAAATCTTTTGATGTAGTTAAAGAAGATCCGCAACCAAAAACAGCCAAAGTAGACGAGCAGTATGAACTTGAGAAAAAGATTATTAGTCTTTTACTGCAATATGGGACAATAGAAGAAGAATTTGAAGATCTGGTACTTAAAGAGAAAGAAAATGGAGAGCTGAGTTTAGAAAAGGAAGTACAAAAAACCAGGGTTTTTGAAAAGATCTTTCTGGATCTTCAGGAAGATGAAATTGCTTTTGCAAATCCAAAATTCAGGGATATTTATGCGGAATTAATTTCACGGTTAAACAGCGAAGAAATCTTTGAGGTAAAAAATTTCATTAATAATATAGATCCTGAACAGGCTTCTGAAATCACTTCAATTTTAATGGAAGAGGAGCAATATAAATTACACGAATGGGACCGGCAAAATATTTTTGTGAAAGCAAAGACCGAAACAATTTCCAGGCATGTAAGCGAAACCATTCTTTCATTGCGCAGGTTTTTGATTAATCAGAAGATAAATGAGCTTTCAGAAAAAGTGAAAACACCCGGGGAAGAGCAGGAAACACAACATATTCTGGAGGATGTAAAAGATTATCTTAGTTTAAAAAAAGTTCTCTCAGAAAAGCTGAATCGCGTTATGTAGTGCTTATCTGCAGTAATCTTGACCTGGTAATAAGATCGGCAATATTGTCGACCTGTAATTTTTTAAGGAGGCGGGTTTTATATGTGCTTACTGTTTTCTCATTAATCGATAGTGCTTCAGCAATATCTTTATTTCTTTTCCCGGAAGCTATGAGGTTTAAAACTTCGGATTCCCTTGTAGAAAGTTTCTTGAATTTAGCGATCAAATTTCTTCCGGGAGACATTCCGGCATTGAGTTTGTCGGTGATTTTTTTATTGAGATATATTCCGCCCCTTGCAACCTGGTAGATGGCTTTTTCAAGATCCTCAGATTTTGCCATTTTAGAAATATAACCTGCGGCTCCGGCTTTTATGGCGCTTAAAGCATAGACTTCTTCAGGATGACCGGTACAAACCAGGATTTTTACTTTTGTATAATCAGTTTTAATGGTACGAAGTGCATTTATTCCATTTATTTCCGGAAGGTCTATTTCTATGACAAGTACGTCTGGTTGGCGCTCGCTTAAGAAACCGTATAGTTCCATGCCGCTGTGTACGCTACCCACTACCTCCAGCGCCGGATTGTTTTTAAGAATGCATCGAATACCCTCATGCACCACAGGGTGATGATCTGCAATTAATACTGTGCTCATAATATAAGATTGGTTGAGAAAACACGCCGGGGTAGGACAAGCGTATTTATACTACTAAAATTAACAGAATTTCTCTGTAATATTATTTTTTGAGCACAGTATTCGATAAAAGGATTATTTTTTAAGATTAACGGGAATATCACACACTGGTATCGGATTCATTTTGTGTGAGTTAGCTCTATGTCTGCTTTTGTAAATCTTGAAAACCTCTTGTTTACGACCATCAAAATCTTCAACTGTTTTTCCATTCTCGGCTTCTTCCATGGCCCATTCCAATTCAGGATAAGACGCGCCTATTTGATCTTCATCGGTACGGCTATCGCCAAAAAGCCCATCGGTTGGTGCTGCACTTACAATTTCTGGCTCAATTCCAAGGAACTTTCCAATATCATAGACTTCTGTTTTCATAAGATCGGCGATAGGACTCAGATCGACACCGCCATCACCGTACTTAGTATAGAAACCAACGCCAAAATCTTCAACTTTATTTCCGGTACCGGCAACCAGGTAATTGTGCAAACCGGCAAAATAATATAAAGTAGACATTCTTAATCTCGCCCGGGTATTTGCCAAAGTAAGACTTAAGCTATCTGAATTTTCAACCCGCGGAACTGCATTTTTAAACTCATCAAACACGGGAGTTAAATTAACTTCCAGGTTGCTCACATTGGCATAATGTTGTTTTAACCAGCCAATATGATTCTGAGCCCTGTTTACCTGATTTTTATGCTGATGAATAGGCATTTCAAGACAAAGTGTACGCAAACCGGTTTTCGCGCAAAGGGCTGAGGTTACTGCAGAATCGATTCCCCCGCTAATTCCTAGCACAAAACCGTTCACTCCAGCATTGGTTGCATAATCTTTTAACCAGTTAACGATGTGATCTACCACTTTTTCAGTTTGCATAATTTTGGGTGATTAAGTTTGTAAATAATACCTTTGCACACAAATCTACTATTTAAACATAATTATTAAAAGGGCAGGGCGTTAAAGCCTTCATAAAGAATGCCTATGTATAAAAAAATAATTTTTCTGCTTTGTACAATTGCTTTTATTTCCTGTAATGAGGAGGCTGAAACTGAAAAAGAGATCGCAGAAGTGCCCATAGATTTTGAAACAGTTCGATTTGATCGTGAATTTGCTGAAGCCACGCCGCAGAAACTTATGGATTTAAAACAGCAATATCCTTTTTTGTTTCCACAGCAATTTCCAGATAGCGTTTGGATTGAAAAACTTAACGACACGATTCAGCAGGAAATAGATACTGAAGTAGGTAAAGCTTTTTCTTCTTTTGAAAATGAAAAGGCCGAACTCCACAGTCTTTTTCAACATATAAAATATTATTTTCCGCAGTTTGAAGCACCAAAAGTTTTTACGGTAACTTCTGAAGTTGATTATAAAAATAAGGTGATTCTTCAGGATGATTATTTGTTTATTTCTCTCGATACGTATTTAGGAGAAGAGCATCATTTCTATATCGGGATTCAGGAATTTTTAAAGAAGAATTTTAGAAAAGATCAGATAATCCCTGATGTTGCAAACGCTCATGCCGAAAAATATGTGGAAAGACCAAAATCCAGAACTTTCCTTGCGCATATGGTGTATTATGGGAAATTATTATACTTAAAAGATAAGTTTATTCCGGAAATAGCTGATGCAGAAAAGATAGGGTATACCGAAGAGGAATTTAACTGGGCACAAAAAAACGAAGCCCAAATGTGGCGGTATTTTGTAGAAAATGAATTGTTTTTTGATACCGATACCGAACTTTATTCCAGGTTTCTATATCCTGCACCTTTTTCTAAATTTTACCTGCAACTGGATGCCGCATCTCCCGCGAAACTCGGGCAATATATAGGTTGGCAAATTGTGCGCAGCTATATGGATAAAACCGATGCGTCTTTGGAAGAAATGATAAATACAGATGCCGAAACGATATTTAATAAAGCGAATTTTAAACCAAGAAAGTAATGTCAGAATTTAAAAAATCAGAAATAAATATAGAAGTGGTTACCGATGAGAATCGCGTGCCAGAAGGAATTACCTGGAGCGCCGAAGACGGAAACGTTTATAAAGAAGATGCAAAGGCATTAATGCTTTCGGTTTGGGACAGTAAATCCCAGGAGACCCTGCGCATAGACCTTTGGACAAAAGATATGCCCATAGATGAGATGAAGAAATTCTTTCACCAAACCCTGGTTTCTATGAGTGACACTTTTAACCGTGCGACCCAGGATGAAAAGATGACGGCCACAATGAAAGATTTTTGCGATTATTTTGCTGAAAAGCTTGAGATTACTCAAAAGTAAGCTAACTTGAGACTAACCTGCTTTTAGGTACGATCAATCAAATCTCACTTTTTGGAAAAACTCATTTTTGTATATAACGCGTATTCCGGAACTCAAAATGCGGTTCTGGATGCGCTGCATAAGTTAATTAAACCAAATACTTATGCCTGTAGTATTTGCAAAGTTACCCACGGAGTCTTTTCGGAAAATTCCCGGTGGAAAAAATATAGACAGGTATCAGAAGTTAAAATGGAGTTTTTTCATATTGATGAGTTTCAGAAGCGGTATGCGTCGAAATTTGGTTATAAATATACTTTTCCAATAGTTTTATGGGAAGATGAAGGCGAAATGGGAATTTTTATTTCCACTGAAGAATTAGAACTAGTGCAAACCGCTGAAGATCTAATTAAGCTTATTGAGGAGAGACTTTAACCGTTAACGGGGCGAATTAGAAGAATTTAATTCAACATTTATTGCTTCAATATAATCCAAAATCTCATCCTGTCCCAATTTTGAAGTTGCTGAGCTAATAAAGAATTGGGGCATTTCTTCCCAGCTTTCCAGCATTTTTTCCTGGTAAAAGTTAATATTTCGTTCCAGGACTTTTGGTTTCATTTTATCGGCTTTGGTAAAAATGATACAGAAGGGAACATTGTGCTCGCCAAGCCATTGCATAAACTCCATATCTATAGGTTGCGGTTCGTGACGGCTGTCTATAAGTACAAACGCACATATCATTTGCTCTCGCTGCTCAAAATATTTCGTAATGAATTTCTGAAACGTTCTTTTAGCCGATTTCGAGACTTTAGCATAACCATAACCGGGCAAATCTACCAGGTGCCAGTTTTTATTAATTAAAAAATGATTGATTAGTTGTGTTTTTCCGGGTTTGGCTGAGGTTTTTGCCAGTGCTTTTCTACCGGTAAGCATATTTATTAAAGAAGATTTTCCAACATTACTGCGGCCTATAAAAGCGTATTCCGGCAGCTTGCTTTCAGGGCAAAGATCTACCCGCGAATTGCTCACCAAAAATTCAGCCGACTTAATTTTCATCTTAAAATGTTTAAAAGTAATATTTGAAAGAGATCTAAATGGGATTTTAAATCTTTAAACTGTCTTATTTAAAATTTCGTTTTTTCAACCAGTCGTGAAGCAACTCATTAAAAATAATCGGATGCTCCATCATCGCAGCATGCCCACATTTATCTACCCAGTAAAGATCGGCATCAGGGAGCAGACGTTGAAAATCCTGTGCTACTTCGGGTGGAGTAACATTATCGTCTTTTCCCCAAATAATACAGGTTGGGGTTTTCATTTTCGGTAAATCTTTGGCCATATTATGCCTAATGGCACTTTTTGCAATAGCAAGGGTTTTTACCAATTTATTACGATCGCTTACAGTTTCGTAAACCTCGTCTACTACCTCTTTTGTTGCAACTTCAGGGTCGTAAAATACATCCTGTGCTTTTTTCTTTATAAACTCATAGTCACCACGACGCGGATAGCTCTCGCCCATGGAATTTTCATAAAGTCCCGAGCTTCCGGTAATTACCAGTCCCTGTACAATTTCAGGATATAATTTGGTGGCCAACAATGCAATATGTCCGCCAAGCGAATTGCCTAGCAGGATCACTTTATCGTAACCTTTAAAATCTACAAATTCTTTTAAATATTTAGCAAAAGTCTGTACGCTTGTTTTAAGTAGCGACATGGAATAAAGGGGAAGTTCTGGAATTACCACTTTATAACCATGCTTCGGAAAATACTCTGTAACCCCATCAAAGTTACTTAAACCGCCCATAAGTCCGTGTAAAATAACTATCGGGGTTCCTTCTCCTTGCTCCAGGTACGTAAACTTTCCCTCTTGCCTTAAATTATTCTTCATTGATTGGCTTTGCGGTTAGCAATCGCAAATATAGCGATTTCATTACAAGTATAATCATTTTTGAGAAATAGCAAAGGCATTTAGGAAATGCATTTCTTCCTTCCTTTTTAAAATTTTTAACAGCAAAAGCACAATAAAAACCAAGCCTCTGAAACCTAAATGAATAGCGCTATTTGATAGTCTTTCAGCTAAATACAGTGGAGAAACTTATCAACAAAGTGGTAGAAAGTGGTAAAATGTGGTAATTTTTTCAATATATTTGACTGTATAAAGCGCACAAGTGGTAAACCTCATTGGAACATACGAATGTAAAGCAGATGCCAAGGGCCGGTTAATGGTTCCTTCGGCATTAAAAAAGCAGCTTGCGCCTATGTTGCAGGATGGCTTTGTGCTAAAACGTTCGGTTTTTCAACCTTGTTTAGAGTTATATCCAATGCAGGAATGGAATGTTTTAATGCAGAAAATTAACGGACTTAACCGCTTTAAAAAGAAGAACAACGATTTTATTAGAAAGTTTCAGGCGGGAGTGAAGATGGTAGAAGTAGATTCTAACGGAAGACTTTTAATTCCGAAAGATCTCGTGGGTTTCGCGGGGATTAATAAGGAGATCGTGCTTTCTTCCGCAGTAAATATTATAGAGATCTGGGATAAGGATAAATACGAAAACACCATTGACGAAACTTCGGATGATTTTGCTGAATTAGCTGAAGAAGTAATGGGAAACGATGATTTAGATGCAATATCATAATCCGGTTTTACTAAAAGAGTCAGTAGACGGCCTTAATATTAAGGAAGATGGCGTGTATGTAGATGTTACGTTTGGTGGAGGTGGTCATTCCCGTGAGATTTTGAGTCGGTTGGGACCTAAAGGAAAACTTTTTGGTTTTGATCAGGATAAAGATGCTTTGCAAAATACCATTGAAGATTCTCGGTTTACGCTAATTCACGAAAACTTCAGGTTCCTTAAAAGGTTTTTGAGGTTCTACGGAATTAAAGAAGTAGATGGAATTTTAGGTGATTTTGGAGTTTCCTCGCATCAGTTTAATGAAGCTGAACGAGGTTTTTCTACCCGTTTTGATGCGCGCCTGGATATGAGAATGAACCAGGGCAGTAAACTGAGTGCTTACGAAGTGATTAACGAATATGGCGAAGAGCAGCTTAAAATGTTGTTTTATGATTACGCCGATTTAAAAAATGCGCCAAAACTTGCAAGCCTGATTGTTGAAGCCAGAAAAGAGAAACCTATAGAAAGCAGCGAGCAGTTAAACGATTTGCTAAAACCGCACCTTTTTAAAGGAAAAGAGAATAAGATTCTGGCGCAGATCTACCAGGCAATTAGGATAGAAGTAAACCAGGAAATTGAAGCTTTAAAAGAGTTTTTGAAGCAAACCGAAGAGCTGGTGGTAAAAAATGGGAGAATAAGTCTTATTTCTTATCACTCGCTGGAAGATAGATTGGTGAAAAGATATATAAGGAGCGGTTTGTTTGAAGGTGAACCCGAAAAAGATTTCTACGGAAATATTTCTGTTCCCTTTAAGAAAGTAGGCGGACTTATAGTGCCTTCGGCTGAAGAGATCAAAGAAAACAATAGAGCGAGAAGTGCCAAGTTAAGAGTGGCTAAGAAATTATAGTAAGGTCTTATGAAAAAAGGTTTTTACAACATACTACGGGCTAATTTTCTTATTAGTAGGGATGCGGTAAACAACTGGCGCTTTATAGTTTTTTGTACGCTGCTAGCGATTATTATGATCGCCAGTTCACACAGTGCAGAAAGTAAGGTGCATAAAATTGCAAAGCTTCATACAGAAGTAAGAGAATTAAAAAGTGAATTTGTAGATCGTCGTTCAGCGCTTATGCGAATAAAAATGGAATCTACAATTACGCAAAAAATGAAAGACAGGGGAATTCTCCCTTCCGAGAATCCACCGTATAAAATAAAAGTGAATATAAAGGAGTAAATGGCTACATCTGAAAAAGGCATATTGAATAGATTATACGTGGTTGCGGCCTGTATGTTCGTTTTCGCCGTTGGGGTAGGCGTGAAGCTGCTCGATATTCAGTTTGTAGAAGGAGATTATTACCGAAACCTGGCTGAAGAACGCACGGTGCGAAGTTTTAAAATTCCCGCCAGTCGCGGCAATTTATACGATGCCAAGGGCAATCTTTTAGCAACTTCAGTTCCAAAATATGATATCAGGTTTGATGCGGTTACCGTTTCAGATAAAAATTTTCAGGAAAATATAGTGCCCCTCTCCAATAGCCTTACCGAAATGTTCGGAAAGTCTTCAGCTTATTGGTCTCAATACTTAAGGCAGGCAAGGGCAAACGGGCAGCGTTATTTACCCATTACTAAAAACCTTGGATATTCTCAATATATGAAAGTGAAAAGCTTTCCAATGTTCAATTTGGGGACTTACAGGGGCGGGATGATCGTAGAGCAAAGAACTGTTCGTGAGCATCCGCTGGGTAAAATGGGAGAGCGAACGGTTGGTTACGAACGCCAGGACGAAAACGGCTACTTTACCCGTGTGGGTCTTGAAGGAGCTTTTAGTTCTTATTTACGAGGAACCGATGGCCGCCGATTAAAACAAAAAATTGCAAAAGGTCAGTGGAAACCAATAAGCGATAATAATGAGGTAGAGCCAAAAGATGGTTACGATGTGATCTCTACTATAGATGTGAATATTCAGGATATTGCTCACCACGCATTATTAAAACAACTGGAATATTTTGAAGCCGATCACGGTACCGTGGTGGTAATGGAAACCAAAACCGGTGAGATCAAAGCAATGTCTAATCTTGGGCGTACCGAGAACGGAACTTATTTTGAAAAAAGAAATTATGCGGTTTATGAATCGCACGAGCCGGGCTCAACATTCAAGTTAATGGCGATGACCGCTGCGCTGGAGGATAATGTAATAGACACCAGCACGGTAATAGATACTGAAAATGGCGTGGTACGATACTACGGAAGACCGGTTAGGGATTCACGTCATGGAGGTTATGGGAAAATTTCTGCCGCCAAGGCCTTTGAAGTTTCTTCCAATACCGCATTTACAAAAATTATTACTGAAGGTTATAAAGACAATCCGGCCAAATTCGTTGATCGCTTATACGATATGGGTCTAAATAGTAAAATTGGCCTGGATATAAAAGGAGAGGGATCGCCAAGAATTCCGCATCCCAACGATAAAAATTGGAACGGATTAAGTCTTCCGTGGATGGCCTTTGGCTACGGGGTTTCAATAACACCTTTACAAACCCTAAACTTTTATAATGCTATCGCCAATAATGGTGAAATGGTAAAGCCAAGGTTTATTAAAGAAGTAAAGGAATGGGATAAAAGCATTTTAAAGGTTGAGCGGGAAGTAATGAATCCAAGGATTTGTTCCCCTGAAACCGCTAAAAAACTTCAAAAAATGATGCAGCAAACCGTTGAAAGAGGTACGGCTTCAAATATTTATACGCCTAACTTTTCTATGGCCGGTAAAACGGGCACCTGCCAGGTAGAATACTGGATAGAACCGGGAAGGTATATCTCTTCTTTCGCCGGGTATTTTCCTGCCGAGAATCCTAAATATTCCTGCATTGTGATTATTCACAAGCCAAACAAAAGTAAAGGCTATTACGGAAATATCGTTGCAGCACCGGTTTTTAAACAAATCGCGCAAAAAATTTATACAGATACTCCGGTGATGGACACTCTTCCATCGCTTGATATTCAAAATGATAAAGCTTCAGATGATTTTGAAGCCTATTTCGCGAAAATAGATAACGAAAAAATTGTAATGCCAGATGTAACCGGAATGCCGGCTATGGATGCGGTTTCGCTTCTTGAAAACCTTGGCTTAAAAGTAATTTTTCAGGGAACGGGAAAAGTTAGCGGACAATCAATTTCGGCAGGACAGAAAATAAAAACTAATCAGCAAGTAAATTTAAATATAAGTTGAGAGTCTTAAAAGACATATTATATAAAGTACAGATCGATGCCGTGGTTGGAAATACTTCGGTAACTATAAACAAGCTTCAGTTTGATTCAAGAAAGGTTGAATTAAACGATGCTTTTATAGCTATTCGCGGAAGTATTTCAGATGGGCACAAGTTCATTGAGCAAGCCATAAATCAAGGGGTACTCGCAGTAATTTGCGAAGAATTTCCGAAGGAAATAGTAAATGGGATTACCTATATAAAAGTGGGGAATGCCCAACAGGCTTTAGCTTTTATGGCAGCCAATTATTACGATAATCCTTCAGAAAAATTAAAACTTGTAGGAGTTACCGGTACGAACGGAAAAACCACAATTGCTACACTTTTATATAATTTATTTACAAAAGCTGGTTTTAAAGTCGGTTTACTTTCTACGGTAAAAGTAATGGTTGCTGAAAATTCTTATGATGCGGTTAGAACTACCCCAGATTCTATTACCATCAATAAGTATTTAAAACAAATGAATGATGAAGGTGTGGAGTTTTGCTTTATGGAAGTGAGCTCCCACGGGATAGATCAGCATAGAACTACCGCCCTGGAATTTGCCGGCGGAATTTTCACCAACCTTAGCCACGATCATTTAGATTATCACAGCAGTTTCGCCGAATACCGCGATGTAAAAAAACGGTTTTTTGATGAATTACCGGCGTCAGCATTTGCGCTGACAAATACTGACGATAAGAACGGGCAGGTAATGCTTCAGAATACAAAGGCGCAAAAATATACTTACGCCTTAAAGTCTTACGCCGATTATAAAGCTCAAATTCTAGAAAATTCTTTTACAGGATTATTACTGAAAGTAAACGACCAGGAATTATGGACTCGCCTTATTGGAAGTTTTAACGCATACAATGTTTTGGCGATTTATGCCACTGCAGAGCTTTTAGGTCTGGAAAATTTAGAGAGTTTAAAAATTATAAGTGAGCTTAATTCGGTTAGCGGAAGGTTTCAATATATCATTTCAGGAAAAGATAAGATTACCGCAATTGTAGATTACGCCCATACCCCTGATGCTTTAAAAAATGTACTGGAAACTATAAATAGTATCCGTACAAAAAATGAAGAGCTTATTACAGTTGTAGGCTGCGGTGGTGATCGCGATAAATCTAAAAGACCAAAAATGGGTCATATCGCTTCTGCCCTAAGCACCAAAGTAATTTTTACCAGCGATAACCCGAGAACCGAAGATCCCGAAAAGATTATTGAAGATGTAGAAGCCGGGGTCGAGCCGCAGAATTTTAAGAAAATTATGTCGATAACCAATAGAAAGCAAGCTATTAAAACCGCTTGCCAGATCGCAAAGGAAAACGATATAATCTTAATTGCCGGGAAAGGTCACGAAACCTACCAGGAGGTAAATGGGGAGCGTAAAGATTTTGATGACCTTAAGATTGTGACCGAATTTTTGAAACAATTAAATAAGTAAGCCCACTTTTTCCACTGGAAGAATAACCAGAAACTATGTTATACTATTTATTTCAATATTTAGATGCAGAATACCAGGTGCCCGGGGCGCGCTTGTTTGAGTACATCTCCTTTAGATCGGCGATGGCTATAATCCTTTCTTTGGCAATTTCTACGATCTACGGAAAAAGAATAATCAATTATTTACAGGCAAAACAGGTTGGAGAAAGTGTACGTGATTTAGGACTTAGAGGGCAAAGCGAAAAAGCAGGAACTCCAACAATGGGTGGGGTTATTATAATTTTTGCAACGTTAATTCCGGTTTTACTATTTGCCAAGCTTGAAAATATTTATGTGATCCTACTTATTGTGACCACACTTTGGATGGGAACTATAGGTTTTATAGACGATTACATTAAAACATTTAAAAAGGACAAAGAAGGTCTTCAGGGGAAATTTAAAGTTCTGGGCCAGGTTGGTTTGGGTCTCATTGTAGGAGGTACGTTGTTTTTTCATCCGGGTGTAACTGTGAAGGAAGAAACTAATGAGCCGGCACCAGAGCAACAGGAATTGGTAGATAGCTTCCAAAATGTAAGGGAAATGGGCCCGGAAATTAAAACTACCACTACCACGATTCCATTTGTAAAAAATAATGAGTTTGATTACTCAAGCTTGATTAGTTGGATAGATCCGGCTTTAAAGAATTACGCGTGGTTAATTTTTATTCCTATCGTGATTTTTATTGTGACTGCGGTTTCCAACGGCGCCAATTTAACCGATGGAATTGATGGTCTTGCAGCGGGTTCTTCAGCCATAATTGTGCTTACGCTGGGAATATTTGCATGGGTTTCAGGTAACATTATTTTTTCAGATTATCTCAATATTATGTACATCCCCGACTCGGGTGAGATGACGATTTTTATAAGTGCCTTTGCAGGATCTTTAGTCGGTTTTTTATGGTACAACACTTATCCGGCGCAGGTTTTTATGGGAGATACCGGAAGCTTAACTATTGGTGGAATTATAGCCGTACTCGCAATCGCCACCAGAAAAGAATTACTGATTCCAATTTTATGCGGAATCTTTTTAATGGAAAACCTATCGGTGGTTATGCAGGTGGGTTGGTTTAAGCTAACCAAAAGAAAATACGGCGAAGGCCGAAGGATTTTCCTGATGTCACCTTTGCACCATCATTATCAGAAAAAAGGATATCACGAAAGTAAAATTGTAGTGCGCTTCTGGATTATTGGAATTTTCCTGGCCATTGTAACGATAATCACGCTAAAAGTAAGATAGGAAATAATGAAAACTGAAACTCAAAATACTAACAATTCCAGTAAGAAACTGGTGATTCTTGGCGGCGGCGAAAGTGGTGCGGGGACTGCCATTCTTGGAGTTAAAGAAGGTTTTGAAGTTTTTGTTTCAGATAAAGGAAAAATAAAAGAGAAGTATAAATCGGTTTTTGAAGGATTAAAGATCGATTGGGAAGAAAAAACTCATACTGAAGCTAAAATTTTAGATGCTAATGTAGTGATGAAAAGTCCGGGAATACCGGATTCTGTTGCTATTGTAAAACAGCTGGAAGAGAAAGGCATTCCGGTTATTTCAGAAATAGAATTTGCTACAGCTTTTACTTCAGCAAAAATTATTGGAATTACAGGCAGCAACGGGAAAACCACCACTACAAAATTTGTACACCACATTTTGAAAAATGCAGGCATAAATGTGGGAATGGCCGGGAATGTAGGCGACAGTTTTGCAAAGCAAGTCGCTGAAACCACTCCCGACTGGTTTGTATTGGAATTAAGCAGTTTTCAATTAGACGGAATTAAAGATTTTAGACCCGATATTTCGGTGTTAACCAATATCACTCCCGATCATTTAGACCGCTATGAGCATAAACTGGAGAATTACGTTTTTTCAAAATTTAGGATTGCCGAAAACCAGACTGGAGAAGATTTTTTCATCTACGATTTAGATGATGAAATTATTACAAACTGGTTAGAAAAATATCCGGTTAAAGCGCAAAAATTGCCGTTTTCGCTTCAGCAAAAAGTAGAAAACGGTTCATATATAGAGAACGAAAATATTATTGTCAATATAAAAAACAACCAATTTAATATGCCAACAACAAAATTAGGTTTGCAGGGTAAACATAATACCAAGAATGCTATGGCTGCGGCCACTGTTTCCCAGTTATTACGAATTAGAAAAGAAACTATTCGTGAGAGTATGGAGAGTTTTCAGGGGGTAGAACACCGCCTGGAAAAAGTGCTGAAAATAAATAACGTTCAGTATATAAACGATTCTAAAGCAACAAATGTGAACGCGACTTTTTATGCTTTAGAAAGTATGGAAAGCGAAACCGTTTGGATTGTTGGAGGAGTGGATAAAGGAAATGTTTACGACGATCTTTTACCCCTGGTAAATGAAAAGGTTAAGGCTATAATCTGCCTTGGCGTAGACAACCAAAAATTGATGCAGAATTTCGGGAATTGTGTAGATACAATTGTAGAAACGCAATCTATGAAGGAAGCCGTAAGAATTGCCTACAATCTTGCTGAAAAAGGAGATACTGTACTGCTTTCACCGGCTTGTGCAAGTTTCGATCTTTTTGAGAATTACGAAGACCGAGGCCGACAGTTTAAAGAAGCGATTAGGAATCTTTAAAAATTTTGGTTGCGTCAAGCTGAACTTGTTTCAGCTTCTAAAACGTTTTGATACTAACAGCTTAGATTCTGAAATAAATTCAGAATGACGAAAAAAAAATAGACAGCTTAAAAAGAATTAAATGAGCAACATTTTTTCAAATCTTAAAGGCGATAAGGTTATCTGGGCTACGGCTGCGTTGCTGGCAATATTTTCATTTTTGCCGGTTTACAGCGCCAGTAGTAACCTTGCGTATTTATATGGAGATGGAAGCACTTTCCAGTACGTGGTGGTGCACTTTTTCCATTTGCTTTTAGGCTTTTGTTTGCTCTTTGCTGTGCATAAAATTCCTTATCATTATTTCAGAGGGCTTTCCATCCTATTCTTGCCGGTTGTAATTGTGTTGTTAATTTATACGGTAGCCCAGGGCACGATGATCGACGGGGCTTATGCTAGTCGCTGGATCCAAATTCCGGGCTTAGGCGTTTCGTTTCAATCATCTACGTTGGCATCGGTGGTTTTAATGATTTATGTGGCGCGTTATCTCTCTAAAAAGACCAATGAAAATCTCACTTTTAAAGAGTCAATTTTGCCGCTTTGGTTGCCCGTAGGAGTGGTATTATCATTAATTTTGCCGGCCAATTTCTCCACAACAGCCATTGTTTTTTCTATGGTACTGGTATTGATGTTTTTAGGCGGATATCCAATAAAATACCTCGGAATTATTGTAGCGGCAGGCTTGATTTTGTTAACGATGTTCATTCTTACCGCCAAAGCTTTTCCCGGACTTTTACCTAATAGGGTAGATACCTGGGCAAGCCGAATTGAAAGTTTTTCTAACGATGAAGATACTGAGGCCGATTATCAAATTGAAAAAGCCAAAATTGCCATAGCCACCGGTGGCATTGCCGGAACCGGAATTGGTAAAAGTGTGCAAAGAAATTTTTTACCTCAATCTTCTTCAGATTTTATCTATGCGATAATTGTTGAAGAAATGGGATTAATAGGCGCCTTTGGCGTAATGCTGGCGTATTTGCTTTTGCTTTTTAGAATTGTGATCGTAGCCACAAAGGCCAATACCGTTTTTGGAAAATTACTGGTTATGGGCGTTGGTCTACCAATAATTTTTCAGGCCTTGATCAATATGGGTGTTGCGGTGGAGTTGTTTCCGGTTACGGGACAAACTTTGCCTTTAATAAGTAGTGGGGGAACTTCCATTTGGATGACCTGCATGGCATTAGGGATTATTTTGAGCGTAAGCGCAAAACGTGAGGAAATGAAAGAACGGGAAGAAGCTGAAAAGGAACTGGATAATGAAAATCCGCTAGATATTTTAAGCGAAGCGATATAGAATTTAAAGTGATGAAAAAGGATTTACGTGTAATATTATCTGGAGGCGGCACCGGCGGGCATATTTACCCGGCCATTGCTATTGCCAACGAGATAAAAGTGCGTTATCCTGAAGCAGAAATATTGTTTGTTGGTGCGAGTGACAGGATGGAGATGGAAAAAGTACCACAGGCAGGTTACAAAATAGAAGGTCTTTGGATTAGTGGAATTCAGCGAAAGTTAACTTTTAGCAATTTAATGTTTCCTTTTAAGCTCTTAAGTAGTTTAGCAAAATCCAGAAGAATAATCAGGGAATTTAAACCCGATGTGGTAATTGGAACTGGCGGATTTGCCAGCGGGCCATTACTAAAAGTAGCCAGTTCAAAAGGAATTCCTAGCCTTATCCAGGAACAGAATTCTTTTCCTGGGATTACCAATAAGCTGTTGGCAAAACAGGTCGATAAGATCTGTGCCGCTTACGAAGAAGTGAAAAGATTTTTCCCTGCTGAAAAAACTATAATTACCGGCAATCCGGTAAGACAGGATTTGCTCAAGATCGATCAAAATAGGGAGAAAGCGCTTGCACATTTTGGACTGGAAAACGATAAAAAAGTTGTCCTGGTTTTAGGAGGAAGCCTTGGGGCTAGAAGAATTAATCAGTTGGTGGAAACCAATTTAGAAAAGTTTAACGAAGAAAATATTCAGCTTATCTGGCAAACCGGAAAGCTGTATTTCGAAGAATATAAAAAGTATAATTCAGGCTTGGTGCAAACCCATTTATTTCTGAATGAAATGAACCTGGCTTACGGCGCTGCCGATGTGATTATTTCAAGGGCCGGTGCCGGCACGGTTTCAGAATTAAGTATTGTGGGAAAACCGGTACTTTTTGTTCCGTCGCCAAATGTTGCTGAAGACCACCAGGCCAAAAATGCAATGGCGGTTGTAAATAAAAATGCCGCGATGATGCTGAAGGAAAATGAACTCGAAGAAAAATTTGAAACCGAGTTTTTCGGTATAATGGCTTCCGAAGCAAGACAAAAAGTGCTTGGAGAAAATATTAAAAAACTGGCATTGCCAAACGCAACTGCCAGGATTGTAGATGAAGTAGAGAAATTGATTAAATAAGATTTTATAAGAAAATAGATTCTGAAATAAATTCAGAATGACGTGAGAAAAATATAATGCAGGATTTAAACCATATACAAAACATTTATTTTATCGGCATTGGCGGTATTGGAATGAGTGCGTTGGCGCGTTACTTTAAGTTCCAGGGAAAAAATGTGGCCGGTTACGATAAAACTTCAACTTCGCTTACCAGAAAGTTGGAAGCTGAAGATATTGTTGTGGTTTATGATGAAAAAATGAATTCGGTTCCTGCTGAATTTACAGATAAAGAAAACACACTGGTAGTTTATACGCCAGCCGTTCCCGAGGGTCATGAACAATTGGTCTATTTCAGAAATAATGAATTTACGCTGAAAAAAAGGGCTGCTGTTCTTGGGTTGATTTCTAAAGAAAAAACCACTTTAGCCGTAGCGGGAACACATGGTAAAACGACCACGACCGCAATTTTAGGTCATTTACTTAAAGAAACCGGCGCAAAAGTCACTGGATTTTTAGGCGGAATTAGTGAAGATATTCAAAGTAATTTAATCCTAAAAGGCGACGAGGTTATTGTAGTTGAAGCCGACGAATTCGATAGGTCTTTTCTTCATCTTTCGCCAAATATCGCGGCAATCACATCTATGGATGCCGATCATCTGGATATTTATGGCAAAAAAGAAGAACTGGAGAATACCTTTAGGCAATTTGCGAAATTGGTTCCTGAGAATGGAACGTTATTCGTGAAAAACGGTTTACCAATAGAAGGAATCACTTTTGGAATAGAAGACGATGCCGATTATTCGGCGCAAAATATAAAGATTGAAAATGGCACCTACCATTTTGATCTCAAAACTCCCAACGGAGTTGTTGAAAATTTTATGTTTAATCTACCCGGCAAACACAATTTGCTAAATGCTATAACCGCCCTGGCAATGGCTATCCAATATGGATCCCCAATCCCCAGGCTAGCCAGGGCGTTATATAGTTTTAAGGGCGTTAAACGAAGATTTTCATATAAAATAAAGTCAGATAAACTAGTGCTTATAGACGATTATGCACATCACCCGGCAGAGATCGCTGCGGTAAATCAAGCGATTCGGGAAATGCATCCCGAGAAAAAAGTACTGGCGGTTTTTCAGCCACATTTATTCAGCAGGACCAGAGATTTTGCCGAAGATTTTGCTGAAAGTCTTGCTTTGTTTGATGAGTTACTGTTATTGGATATTTATCCGGCAAGAGAGCTGCCAATTGAAGGTATTACTTCGAGCTGGCTTCTTGAAAAAGTAAATAATAATTCAAAGAAATTAATTCAGGAAGAAAATATTATTGAAGAGGTAAAAAAATCAAATCCCGAAGTGGTGGTGCTTATGGGTGCCGGCAGTATTGGGGAAGAAGTGGAATCTATAAAAAATGCATTACAGGATGAAGCTTAAGCTAAATTACATAAAACTGCCTGTTTTACTCATTTTAGTGGGTTTTCTGTTCGGTTTTGCTGAAAAACGGAATAATTCCCGCAATGTGAGCGAGGTAAAAGTGCAATTTGTAATGGGTGAAAACCTGTATGTTACTGAGGAAGCGGTTAATAAGTTGTTGATACAAAATGATGTGGCTGCGGCGGACATAGACAAAGAAATTTTAGATTTGAATAGGGTAGAAAGCCTTTTGAATAATCACGATATGATAGAAAATGCTGAAGTTTTTTTAAGTCTGGACGGGAAACTCCAGGCTAAAATAAGTCAGCGTAAACCCATTGGTAGAATAGTGGGGAATTCTTCTTTTTATTTAGACAGAAAAGGCCGAGTTATGCCGCTTTCGCCATATTATGCCGCACGAGTACCATTACTGTTGGGAGTAGATTCGAGTAATGTGGAAAAGGCATATCCGTTAGTAGATTATATTCAGAAAGATGAATTCTTAACCCGGCATATTACCAGCATTAAACGTTTGCCCGGCGATAAATTTGAATTGGAAATAAGAAAACTGGACTTTACGGTGTATTTCGGCAAAACCGAAAACATAGCCCTGAAGTTCAATAATTTTAAAGCATTTTATAAAAAAGCTTTACAAGACGAGAAATTAGAGACCTACAAAAAAGTGAATTTACAATTTGGAGATCAGGTTGTTTGCACTAAAAAGTAAAATATGGAACACAACGAGATAGCTGTAGGATTAGATATAGGTACCACAAAAATTGTGGCCATGATCGGTCGTAAGAACGAGTATGGAAAGGTGGAGATCGTAGGGATTGGTAAATCCAAAAGCCTTGGTGTGCATCGTGGGGTAGTAAATAATATTACCCAAACCATTCAATCTATACAACAGGCTATTCAGGAAGCGGAAGCAGATTCCGGATTAAAAATAAGCGATGTAGTGGTTGGGATTGCAGGCCAACATATAAGAAGCCTACAGCACAGCGATTACATAACCAGGACAAACCCAGAAGAGGTTATTGATGCCGATGATATTCACAGCCTTTGCAATCAGGTCCATAAATTGGTAATGTTGCCCGGAGAAGAAATTATTCATGTTTTACCACAGGAATTTAAGGTGGACGGACAGGCAGAAATAAAGGAGCCTATTGGGATGTATGGCGGAAGATTGGAAGCTAATTTCCATGTAGTTGTGGGTCAGGTTTCTTCCATAAGAAATATTGGAAGGTGCGTAAAAAGTGCCGGATTGGAACTTTCGGCAGTGACTTTAGAGCCATTGGCTTCAGCTAATGCGGTATTAAGTCAGGAAGAAAAAGAAGCCGGGGTTGCCCTAATAGATATAGGTGGTGGAACTACCGATTTGGCCATTTTTAAAGACGGGATAATCAGGCATACGGCGGTTATTCCTTTCGGAGGAAATGTGATTACCGAAGACATCAAAGAAGGATGTTCAATTATAGAAAAACAGGCCGAATTACTGAAAATAAAATTTGGTTCTGCCTGGCCTGGGGAAAATAAAGACAACGAAATTGTTTCTATTCCCGGTTTACGTGGAAGGGAACCTAAGGAAATTACCTTAAAGAACCTTTCAAAAATAATTCACGCCCGGGTTGTAGAAATTATTGAACAGGTTTACCTGGAAATAAAGAACTACGGGCACGAAGAACAAAAGAAGAAATTAATTGCCGGAATGGTCTTAACCGGAGGTGGCGCACAGTTGAAGCATTTAAAGCAACTCGCAGAATACATCACCGGAATGGATACCAGAATTGGATATCCTAACGAGCACCTGGCAGGAAATAACGATACCGAAACTACCAGCCCGGTTTATGCAACTGCAGTAGGTTTGGTGATGAACAGCCTGGAACATGGAGAAAAGAAGTTTCAGGAAGAAGTAGTGCTGAAAAGCAAAGAAGAAAGAGATAGGGAAGAAGCGGAGTTTCAGGAAGATTTTGAACAAAATTCGCCTAAAAGTGATGATTTAAAACAAGATCCCGCGGCCCCCCCAACACAGCCCAAAAAGAGCATTTTTGATAAATGGGCTGAGAAGTTTAAAGATTTTTTAGATAACGCAGAGTAAAGAGAGAACCAGTAAAACAGAATTTATGAGCAGTACAGAATTCGACAACATTGCATTCGACTTGCCAAAGAATCAATCGAATGTCATTAAAGTTATTGGTGTAGGTGGAGGAGGTAGCAACGCTATAAACCACATGTTCCAATTAGGAATAAAAGGAGTAGATTTCGTAGTTTGTAATACCGATGCACAAGCCCTTGATAATAGTCCCGTTCCCAATAAGATTCAGTTAGGAGTAAGCCTAACGGAAGGACTGGGCGCCGGGGCTAACCCATTAATCGGGGAGCAGGCAGCCGTAGAAAGTTTTGATGAAATTAAACAAATGCTTGATGTAAATACCAAAATGGTATTTATCACCGCAGGTATGGGTGGTGGTACCGGGACAGGTGCAGCTCCTGTGATCGCGAAACAGGCAAAAGATATGGATATCCTAACGGTTGGGATCGTGACCATTCCTTTTCAGTTTGAAGGGAAAATGAGGAACGAGCAGGCCCAACTGGGGGTAGAAAAACTTAGGAGTCACGTAGATTCCCTGATCGTGATCAACAATAACAAACTTCGCGAGGTTTACGGGAACCTTGGTTTTAAAGCTGGTTTCTCTAAAGCCGATGAGGTTTTAGCTACCGCTTCCAGGGGTATTGCTGAAGTTATTACGCATCACTACACGCAAAACATTGACCTTAGGGATGCGAAAACCGTATTAAGCAATAGTGGAACGGCAATAATGGGATCTGCACAGGCTACTGGTGCCAGCAGGGCCCAGGATGCTATAAGCAAAGCACTGGATTCTCCTTTATTAAACGATAATAAGATTACCGGTGCCCAAAACGTATTACTGCTAATCGTTTCGGGTGGTGAGGAAATTACTATAGATGAAATTGGAGAAATCAACGATCATATCCAGGCAGAAGCCGGGCACAGCGCCAATATTATTATGGGTGTGGGTGAAGATGAAGCTTTAGATGATGCAATTTCAGTAACAATAATCGCTACGGGGTTTAACGTTGAACAACAAAACGAAATTGTAAATACTGAAACCAAAAAGATTATCCATACACTGGAGGATGATCAAAAAGCGGAGCAGAAATTAGATCCGAAAAAAAGAGGGTTTTATCCGCAACTGAACCAACAGAAAGAAGAGCAAAAACAAGAGGAAGAACCGAAATCACAGGAGCCTGAAAATACCATTGTACATACTTTGGACGATAGTGTAGAGGAAGTAGATGAAGTTGGGAACATCCAGGTGAAGGAAGACGAATTATACAAAACGCCAAAATCGGCGCGGGATATGGAGGTTTCTTTTGAAGAAATAAATCCTGATGATTTTATTATCAATAATACTTCAGAAGAAGTAAAATCTATGGAAGTGAATGAGCCTGAAGAGGTTCAGAATGATAATGACGATCAAATTATGTTCACTTTCGATTTTCCTATTAATCAGGAGAAAAAAGAGGAGCCTAAACAGGAGCAACCTAAGCAAGAACAGCCTAGAGCCCAACAACCAAGACAGGAGCAAAAGCAGGAAGTTAGACATCAGCTTGAAGAAGATGAATCTAAAAATATTGAAGTAAATGAACCTGTGGAGATCGTTCCGGTTACCGAAAGTTCTAAACGTGGTGTAAAACGTTACAGTCTGGACGATTATATGGAGTTTGAGCAATCTTTAGACAGATCTAAGCCCCAGCCGAAGAAGAAGGAGGAGCCAAAAGATGAAACCATAGCTTTTGAGAAAAAAACGCTAAAACCGGAACCTCAAACTCCTGAGAAGAAGCAGGAAGAAAATGAAGGCGAAGAAGACCCGTTTAATAATCCTATTTCTGAAGTTTTAATAGAGCGCGCTGCAGAGCGTAGAGCAAAAATGAAAGAGTTTAATTACAAGTTTAGAAGTAATGCCGCTCAAATTGATGAAATTGAAAAGCAACCTGCCTATAAAAGACAGGGAGTAGATTTGGATAAAAATGAAAAAGGAGAAAGTAAATTATCACGAACTACTTTAGGAAAAGATGATAATGACGATCTTCATTTTAGAAGAAACAATTCCTTTTTACATGATAATGTAGACTAACACTAATCTTTATTTTATATTACTGTTCATAAAAAAAGGTGCCTCGCAATGGGCACCTTTTTTGATTTATAAAAGTCTTAGTTAAGCTTTTTTCTCTGCTTCAATATCTTCGGTATCTTTTCTTCTTTTTATAAGGGAAATCCCTGAAATAAAGAAAATAAAACCAATAATAGACAGCGCCCAGGGGCTTAACATAAGAGCAATACTTCCAAATATTCCAAGAATTCCCATTACTAGTGCAATAGCACCGCCAACGGTTAAGATAATTCCTAAGATTTTAATCATAACTAAAGTGTTTTGGTTAGGAAAATAAAGGTAGCCAAAGATTTCAAATTCGGACTGTGATTAACATTTCTTAAAGAAACAGGTGGTATTTATGGAATTGCAATCCATTTCTATTTCAGAAATCGCTTCAGTTTCAACGCCCAATTTTCTAGTTTCATTATTTATTATTTAATTCCAATAAATCATAAAATACTTGATTTTAGCGTCGTCTGGAATTTGTGATGCTCTAATCTTGGAATCGGTATCGTACCTTAAATCTGAAGGTAATTCCTTTTTATCTATGGTGATGTAAGCATTAATTTCATCAAGAAAAACCACGGCCGCGTTAAGCGTATTTTCAATTCTGGAAATATTATAATCTTCCATAATATCTTTAAAAGTGCTTGCTGTACTCAAACCGCTTTTTGTTTCATATCTCGGATCAAGAACTCTTATGTAACCGATAGTACTGGTAGAATCAAATTCTTGTAGCGGTTCTAAGATCATTAAGGGTTTGCCTCCTTTTTCAAAAACCTTTATTTCACTGGTAGCTCGAAATTCTTCTGCACCACTTTTTTGTTTTACAAGAGAATCTTCGGCAAATAAGGAATCTAACTGGTTGATTTTGATATCCCGGTTAACAGGTCCAACCTGATTAGCAGTAATTAAAAAAGGATTGTCTTCATCTTTTTGACAAGAGGTTAAACCTAAAGTTAAACCAAGAATAAGTAGCAATGATTTTTTCATTTTTTAGATTGAATAGTGATGATATTTATTTTAATAATTTGTTGAGTACGCCCATTACGCCTCTTATAAATGTTGCACTGGTAAGCACTTTAATGACTGCTCCCTGGGTTTTGTTGGTTGCCTTTCGGGATGTTTTACTACTGGCTTTTTCTCGCTCTAAAGCTTCAGCTTCAGCCTTTTCTTTGGCTTCTTTAGCTTCCGCTTCTTCAATTTTTTTATTCAGCAGTTCATAAGCGCTCTCACGATCTATTTCTTCGTTATATTTTGGACGTAATTTAGACTGAAAAATAAGTTCTTCAAGTTCGGTATCGGTTAAAATATCCATCCTGCTCATTGGTGCTCTTAACATGGTGGCAGCAAGTGCAGAAGGGCGTCCTTTCTCATCTAAAGCCGAAACCAGCGCTTCGCCAATACCTAACGATGTAAGTTGGTTTTTGGTATCGTAATATTCTGAAATAGGATAATTTTCAGCCGATAATTTTATCGCTTTTCTATCTTTAGCAGTAAATGCCCGCAGCGCATGCTGAATTTTTAATCCCAGCTGACCTAGTACTTCGGAAGGCACATCGGTGGGGTTTTGGGTGACGAAATAAAGTCCCACGCCTTTAGACCGAATCAATTTTACAATACTTTCAATTTGATCCAGTAATGCGCCTGAAGCTTCCTTGAAAATAAGGTGGGCTTCGTCTATAAACAACACCAGTTTGGGTTTGTCGCTATCGCCTTGTTCCGGGAAAGTTGTATAAATCTCTGCCAGAAGGCTCAGCATAAAGGTTGAAAATAACTTTGGTTTATCTTGAATATCGGTAAGTCGCATTATGTTTACATAACCGTGGCCGTTTTCGTCTTTTCGGATAAGATCGGTTACTTCAAAAGATTTTTCCCCGAAAAAACGCTCGGCACCTTGCTGTTCCAGGGCTACAATTTTTCTTAAAATAGCGCCGGTTGAGGCGCTTGAAATTCTTCCGTATTCGTTTTCTATAGTTTCGCGACCTTCATTGGTCACATACTGAAGCATCTTTTTAAGATCTTTAAGATCCAGCAGTGGTAAATGATGATCGTCGCAATATTTAAAAATAATAGCGAGAATTCCTTCCTGGGTTGGAGTGACATCTAAAATTCGGGATAAAAGAATAGGACCGAATTCGCTTACTGTTGCCCTTAAACGAACACCATCCTGTTCTGAAATGGTAAGAAATTCAACCGGTGATTTAGAAGCTACAAATGGGAAGCCTATTTTTTGATGCCTTTCGTGTAGAAATGCTTCTCCGGCAGATGGTTTTGCAATCCCGCTAAGGTCTCCTTTTACATCCATCAATAAAACCGGAACGCCTTTTTGCGAAAGGTTTTCAGCTAAAATTTGTAGCGTTTTTGATTTCCCTGTTCCTGTAGCCCCGGCAATAAGTCCGTGACGATTCATCGTTTTTAGAGGAATTTTAACAGCAGCATCGGCAAATGTTTCACTATTTAGCATCGCCGCACCCAAATGGATATAATCACCTTTGGGTTGGTAGGCATTGCGAATGTGTTCTACGAATTCTTGTGTTTTATCCAAGATTAAAATTTTCTTAAAAATAAGAATTGTTGTGAATAATTGCCGGTTTTAGGCCAATTTACTTTTTTAATGAGCAATTATTTTACGGGATTTTCCAAAAGTTCTATTGTGCCTTTCGTAGCGTTTATCTTCGCTTTCAATCCGTTAGGGATGGTGATATTGTCATCTATATGGCCAATCATTGCACCGGTAAAAGCCGGGATATGTAAAGGTTTTATATAATGATCCATTACTTCTTCCATAGTTAAGGATCCATAACCCGAGCCGCCGGGATTACAGCTGGTACATTTTCCAAAGACGAATCCGCTGATTTTATCCAGAACTCCACCCAATTGCAACTGACTCATCATACGATCTACAGCATAAATTTGTTCGCCTACATCTTCTAAATATAGGATATTGTTTTCCCAGTCTGTCGGGAAATATTCTGACCCCATAATACCGGTAAGCACCGAAAGGTTTCCGCCAATAAGCCGGCCGGTGGCTTCGCCGGGTTGAATGGTTCTAATACGATTTTTAGTTTGGGCCAGGTTATCGCCTTTATCTGTAGGATTGATAAAAGTGATTTTCTCGTTATCGAATAACAAACGTTTAAAATGATCAAAACTGAAAGAATTCCAGGTAGAAACTGCTAAAGGGCCGTGGTAAGTTACAAGTCCGGTTTTTTCGTAGATCGCTAAATGTAGCGCAGTGATATCGCTATATCCTATAAAAATTTTCGGATTATTTTTTATAGCTTCATAATCTAATTTATCCAGGATTCTCGCCGCCCCCGATCCTCCCCGAAGTGGCATCACCGCCTTTATGGAATCATCCCGAAACATATTGTTGAGTTCCCCGGCACGTTCTTCATCGGTTCCTGCCAGGTGCCCGTAGCTGCTTTTTACAAACTTGCTAAATTTCACTTTTAAGCCCATCGCTTCCAGGCTTTCTTTAGCAATTTCGTAAGGTTCGGTTTCAAAAATCGCACTGGAAGGGCTCACCACACCAACTGTATCGCCTTCTTTTAATCCCTGCGGAATTATAACCGAATTATTTAAAGGAGCGATTTTATCAATTTCAGTAAAATTAGCCAGCGGAAAAGCTAAACTTCCTATTCCTATATTCTGAATGAATTTTCTACGTTGCATTTATGGAGATTTTGAAAACGAAGTTAGTAATTATCACGAATGTTGAGCAGCACTTTTTCCATTTCAGCTTTAAGAATTGGAGTAGGCACAGTGTAATTGCTATTCATAAAACTAAAAATTAGGATTTTTCCGCTTTTGGTTTTTAGATATCCGCTAAGACTGTGATTGTTTTTTAAAGTCCCGGTTTTGGCAAAAACATACGGCTCATCAGCTTTGTAATAATTCTTTATAGTTCCTGAGTGCCCGCCGGTGGGAAGCATATCCAGTAATTCTTCCTGCGGAACTTCAGCTTTGATTTTCTGCAGCAATTTCACCATACTTCGAGGGGTAAAAAGATTGTAGCGTGAGAGACCTGATCCGTCATACCACATAGGTTCATCGGGCAGATCTTTTAGATAGTTTTCCTTCATATAATCTATAGCGATATCAGATTTTAAGGTATCTGAAATTTTTCCCGCAGCCATTATTAGAATCTGTTCGGCAATAAAATTATCGCTAACCTTCAGCATCCTTTTATAAACGCTATCGCCGGGAACACTGTATAGCGTTTTATCAAGCTTTTTATTTATTGCGGAATTCTGAATTAAGCTAACCGGTTTTTGAAGGGTGTCATTCAGGAGTTTTACGAGAATTTCCGAAGAATATTTAAAAGGTACAGATTGTGAAAAATCTGATTGCTTTTTTTGATTGTTAAACTGAAATAGATTACTGTTTATATCACGTCTAAGCCGGGCTGAAACTAAGCTGTCCTTAGTACTTACCAGGGAATCTTTAAAAATTCCGGGCGAAACCACGGGAAACTCCTTATTTTTTTCAAAATCAAATCCTACCATATTGCCATAGATTGGAAAGGCAGTGCGTTCAGCTGAATAGTATGCGTTGTAGTCGTCCCAAGCCCAGCCGGGTCCCTGGTGCTTTTCAGTATATGTTGGAGCTACATAGGCCAAATGATTCTCGTTACTATTTAGGAACTCAAAAACTGTAGAATTAGGTAAATTTTCATTTAGAAATGATGGGTCTCCCGTGGCTTTGAAGTAAAGGGTATCATTTTCAATAAGATAGTTAAGCGCAGGAATAGAATCGCCCAGAATTTCTAAGCCGGCATAGAAAGTAAAAAGTTTTGTGTTGGAGGCCGGTGTGAAGTATTTATTATCGTTATAGCTGTAAAGAGTTTTGTTCTTTTCCGGATCAACCACCATAAAACCCACAAAGCCCTGTTTGAAAACGGGAGATTCGGTGAAAATTTTATCTAAAGGTTTGCTTATTTTCCGGGTCGTTGAGCACGAGCCAAGCAAAATGAGCATTGCAATCAGGAAAAGATATTTTTTTGAGGAATTATTCACGATTATAAATTTTTAAACAGGTTGGAGTATTTTTAAAAAATTAGCACAAAGTTAATTTAATTATCAAGAAGTTAATAAAAGTTTAATTTTTAAGTCAACAAATTTGCCTTATTCTGGCGCTTTTCGGTATATTTAATTTATTATTCAGAAAACTTTAACACACAAAAGGAATGAGAAACAAATTAACGATTATGGCCTTGCTGGCATTTTTCCAGGTTACTGGATTGTTTGCACAGCAACAGGAGGTGACCGGAACAGTCACCGTAGCCAGTGATGGAATGCCTTTACCGGGCGTAAATGTTTTGGTAAAGGGAACTAACGATGGTACTGTAACCGATATGGATGGTAATTATGCTATTGAGGTTGCTGAAGACGCAGTTTTAGTCTTTTCTTCCCTGGGCTTTGAAAGTCAGGAGCAAGCCGTAGAGGGTCGCAGCGTGATTAATGTAGCTATGACCGAAGATATGGAAGGTCTTGATGAGGTAGTAGTAACTTCACTGGGAATAGAAAGAGAGAAAAAGGCATTAGGTTATGCCGTTCAGGAAATTCAGGGCGAAGATATTACTAAAACCAACCAGCCTAATATTGTAAATGCACTTCAGGGGCAAACAGCCGGGGTTCAAATTACTAATTCAGGTGGTGCACCCGGGCAAAGTGCGAGGATAATTATTCGAGGGGTAAACTCTTTAGACCCAAATGCCGATAACCAACCTTTATTTGTAATTGATGGTGTTCCAGTAGATAACTCTACCACAGAGAGTGGTAGTACGCCTCGTGGTTTATCTAACCGGGCTGCCGATATCAATCCAAATGATATTGAATCTATGAACGTTCTTAAAGGTGCGGCTGCAACAGCACTTTATGGGGTTAGGGCTGCAAATGGTGCAGTGATTATTACCACTAAAAAAGGTGAAGCCGGAGATGTTCGTATTAATGTGAACAGTACCATAGGCTTTGAAGAGGTAAATCAATATCCAGAAATTCAGAATGTTTATGGACAGGGATTTGGTGGCGTTTACGATCCTAATTCATTTTGGCCAAACTGGGGTCCTTCCATAGATGAAATTAGAGAGATAGATCCCGATGCCGAAATTAATGATATCTGGAGAGATGCAATGAGAACAGGAGTTCAAATAGATAACTCGTTTAATATTTCAGGGGGAAATGAGAAAGCAAATTTCTATGCTTCTATAAATAACCTGGATCAGGAAGGTATTATTCCTTTTAGTAATTGGGGAAGAACTTCAGCCAGATTAAATGGAGAATTGAAGTTTAGTGACCAACTTAAGGTAGCCGGTAATATGAACTATACTATTTCCGGAGGTAATCGTGTGCCGCATGATAGATTTATGGAACGTATGGTCTACAATTCTCCAATGCAGGATATCAACGATTATATAAATGAGGATGGTACTATGAAAACTGTTGGGGGCAATACCAATCCTATTTACGATGCCCGTTTTAGTACTTTTGAAGATGAAGTTAACCGTATAATCGGAAACCTTAAATTTACATATAGTCCGTTTGAATGGATGGATGTAAATTATCTAATTGGTACTGATTTTTATACAGATTCCCGAACAGAAATCACTCCCGGCCCGTTAGGTATTGAAGGTGAAGTTCCTTTGAGCTCGCAGGGATTTATTACTGAAACCCGAATAGATAGTAGGGATATAAACTCTAACCTCTTTATTACCTTAAAGAAACAATGGGACGATAAGTGGAACACCACCTTGCGCGTTGGTAATGACGTTTTTGAACGTGACTACGAACGGGTTGATGCGACCGGAGAGAATTTCGTGATTCCTCAATTTTATGATCTAAGTTATGCCAGTCAGCTCTCAAATTCACAAGATAAACGTAAGAAAAGACTGGTAGGTTTATATGGAGATCTTATGGTAGATTATGACGATATGTTATTTCTGAATATCACCGGTAGAAACGACTGGACTTCAACTTTACCTCAAGGGAACAATTCCTTCTTTTATCCTTCAATTAACTTAGGTTTTATATTTACAGAAGCCTTTGAAATGCCAGAAGTGCTTTCTTTTGGAAAACTTAGAGCATCTTACGCTGAAGTAGGTAAGGATACAGATCCCTATAGAATAGGCCAAACCTATACATCACCGGGTATTTTTCCTTTAGGAGGTGAAGTTGGTTTTACAAGATTTAGCCAATTTGGAGATCTTGGATTAAAACCAGAAAGAACTACTTCTATTGAATTTGGTACCGATCTTAGATTTTTTGGGAACCGTTTAGGAATAGACCTTACCTGGTATAAATCTAATAGTAAAGACCAAATTATTCCGGTACCGGTTTCTGAATCTTCAGGGTTCTCTACTTTCATCACAAACGCAGGGGAGATTGAAAACCAGGGTGTTGAATTTATTATTTCTGGTAATCCTGTTAGAACCGAAGATTTTACCTGGAATATAACTTTAAATGCGGCGTATAACCAAAATGAAGTGGTGAGCATTAGAGAAGGTATAGAACAAATTCAGGTTGGAAGCCAGTTTGGATATGCCGGAAGTACCGTTACTATGCAACTTATAGAAGGAGAAGCTTATGGTAATATTTTTGGAAGCAGTTATGAGCGTTTTGGAGCCGATGAAAGCAACCTGTTCCTAAATGAAGATTTACCTATAGTAATTGGTGAAAATGGTTTTCCGGTTAGAAATGGAAATCAATTAATCTTAGGAAATACCACTCCTAAATGGATTGGCGGTTTAAAGAATGATTTCACTTATAAGAATTTTGATCTTTCTTTCCTTATTGATTTTAGAACCGGTTTAGAACAATATAGCCAATACGATAACTTCTTTTCTGCATTTGGTATAGCCGAATATACTTTAGATAGAAATGAAACTCGTGTTTTTGATGGTGTCCTTGCCGATGGGTCTCCAAATACTCAGGAAGTTTGGTTAGGCCAGGGAGAAGGGCCCGATGGTAGGGATTACGGAGCAGGTTTCTATAGAAATCACTATCGTTCTGTGAGTGAAAATTTTGTGCACGATGCTTCTTTTATCAAGCTTCGTAACATTTCACTGGGTTATAACTTTGGTGAAAATGTATTAAACTCCGTTTCATTCCTTGAAAGTGCGAGAGTTTCAGTAGCGGCTAATAATATCATCCTTTACACACCTTGGGATGGTTTTGATCCTGAATCTTTTAGTGCCGGTGCCGGTGGTAATGCTACGGGTTTTACAGGACTTGGATATCCGGGCGTGCAAAGCTTGTTTTTCACACTTAACTTAGGTTTATAAAAAATATTGAATATGAAAATTTTAAGAAAAACATATAGTTTTATAGCAATCGCAGGGCTGTTTCTCACTTTTACGGCCTGTGACGATTACCTTGATATAAATGAGAATCCGAACAACCCTACAACTGCTCCCTTAAGCGGATTGATGGTTAATTCTACATTTGAAACAGCTCAAAATACATTCAGAATAGGTAGTACAACTTCTTATTATGTACAATATTTAGCTTCTCCAAACCAGGCAAGTGCTTCAGATGTTATGGATGAGCTAAGTTTCAACACCACCTGGTCTTCTTTGTATAATGTAATGACAGATCTCAATGATATGATCCTGGAAGCTAACGAAACTGGAGCTTCTCATTACGAAGGTGCCGGCCAGGTATTAATGGCTTTAAATTTAGCGATGGCCGTAGATGCTTTTGGAGATGTGCCATTTAGTCAAAGTTTTAATTTTGAAACCATCACTCCTTCTTATGACGATGATGCTGCTTTGTACGACAGGGTTTTTGAATTGCTCGACAACGGGATAGCTAATCTTTCACAAGAAACAGATTTGCCAATTGGATCGGATGACTTTATTTATAACGGAGATGCAGACCAATGGATTAAATTTGCAAATATGCTTAAAGCGCGTTATGCGAATCACTTAAGTAAAACCGATCAATATAATCCTGCTGAAATTTTAGCAGCGATAGATGCCGGTTTTGAGAGTAATGAAGATAACGCTGAGGTAGAATATTTTGAAGAGGAATTCAATCCTTGGGCTAATGTGGCTATTAATAATGAAAACCTAATCCTGGGCGGATGGATTTCTGAACAGTTTGTAGAAGCAACTGATGGGACTACCTTTGGAGTAGAAGACCCACGTTTGCCTTATATGATTGGTACTACTGACGATGGAGAATATGTGGGTGTTCCAAATGGTGAAGGCCGCGGTAGTGCAGCCGAATCTGGTGAGCGTTCTACACTGGTTCCGGGAGATTTCTATACTTCAGAACAGTCTCCGGTTTTAATTGCAACTTATGCTGAACAAAAATTTATTGAAGCTGAAGCTGCTTTTGAAATAGATAAATCACGTTCTTATAATGCTTATCTTGAAGGAATAAGGGCGCACATGAGAATGTTGGGAGTTGAACAAGCAGAAATAGATGCGTATGTAAATAGCTCAGCGGTTAGTGTAGGAGAGGGCAGTTTTACAATTGATGATATCTTCAAAGAAAAATGGATCGTGATGTTCTTACATCCTGAAGCCTGGGTAGATGCCAGAAGACATGATTATGATTATGAAAATTTTGATCTTCCCGCAAATCTTAATCCAGATCTAAATGGCCAGTTTATTAGAAGATTGCGTTATCCCGATTCAGAAATCGGAAGAAACGGAAGCAATGTTCCAGACGTGACCTTATTAGATAGAATTTTTTGGGATGAATAAATCCTGATATCAATAGCAATTTAAATCTCCCGGCCTGCCCGGGAGATTTTGGTTTTAAATACTTTTAAAATGAGATATATAACTATAATTTTCGCATTTTTTCTATTCAGTTGTAAAAGTGCAGGTGTTGCTGAAAGAATTATTGATCGTCCAATTATTTTTAATGAAGAGCGAGAAGAACTTAGCCTGGAATATTTAAAAGAACGCTATGATTTGGAACAATCTTCCCCTGATATTAATCCAAAAATAATTGTATTGCACTGGACGGCTATTCCAGATTTAGAAAGCTCCTTTCGTGCTTTTAACTCAGTAAAATTACCGGGTGCAAGAGAAGATATTCAAGAAGCCGGTGCCTTAAATGTTTCGGCTCATTTTCTGGTAGATCGCGATGGGACTATTTATCGCTTAATGCCAGAAACAACAATGGCAAGACACGTAATCGGATTAAACCACGTCGCGATTGGTGTGGAAAACGTGGGCGGCACAAAAGAGACTCCGCTTACTGAAGCTCAACTTAATGCCAATATCGGTTTAGTGAAATATTTGGATGAAAAATACAATATTGAATATCTATTAGGTCATTATGAATATCCGCAGTTTGAAGGTCACGAATTATGGTTGGAAAAAGATGATGGCTACCGCACTCAAAAAACCGATCCCGGAAAAGAATTTATGCAAAAAGTGCGGGAAAAAACTAAAAGCCTTAATTTTAAACCGGTACCAAAAATCAATAAAAAATGAATTTTAAAAATATAAGTTTCCTCTTCTTTTTATTCGGTTTTCTTACTGTTTCAATTAGCTCAGCGCAAGAAAAAGAAATTTATAAGAAATTGTATAATTCTTACGGTGAATTTAAAGAAGGATCTATTGAAGAACGCCGATTTAAGCAGGCTGAAATTCAGCCTTTAATAGACGAGTTTAAGAAGAAAGAGAATTTTGAGGTTGCAAAAGTTGGTGAGTCTATTGAGGGTAGACCGCTTCATTTAATTTCGGTTGGTTCAGGTGAGGTAGATGTTTTTCTTTGGTCGCAAATGCACGGCGATGAATCTACGGCAACAATGGCTATTTTCGACATCCTTAATTTCCTGGATTCCGAAGAATTTTCAGAAGAAAAGGAAGAAATGCTGGAGAATGTAAAACTCCACTTTCTACCGATGTTGAATCCTGACGGCGCGCAGCGTTTTCAGCGTAGAAATTTATTGGGAGTAGATATTAATCGCGATGCCTTGCGTTTACAGTCGCCAGAAAGTAAAACCTTAAAAAAAGTTCGAGATAGCCTCGATGCAGATTTTGGTTTTAATTTACACGATCAAAGCACTTATTACAATGCCGAAAGAACTCCAAAACCGGCAACCATTTCTTATCTCGCTCCGGCATATAATTATGAAAAATCTATAAATGATGTGCGTGGCGCAGCAATGCAGGTAATTGTACAAATGAATGACATTCTCCAGGAATACGCTCCCGGCCAGGTTGGGCGGTATAACGACGATTTTGAGCCGCGTGCTTTTGGAGATAATATCCAGAAATGGGGTACAAGCACTATTTTAATTGAATCTGGTGGTTATGCTAACGATCCCGAAAAACAGGAAATTAGAAAATTGAATTTTGTTTCCATTCTTGCCGCTGTTTTCTCTATTGCCGATGGGGATTATAAAAATGCTGATATATCTAAATATGAAGAAATCCCGAATAACGACAGAAAGTTGTTTGATTTAAAACTTACCGGACTCACTTATGAATTATTGGGAGAAGAATATATTTTAGACTTAGGGATTAATCAGCGAGAAATTCAGGACGAAAACCTGGATTATTTTTATGATGCTTATATCGCAGACAGGGGAGATCTTTCTACGTTTTATGGATATAAGGATCTGGATGCCTTTGGCTTTAAACTGGTAGAAGGGAAAGTTTACCCTGAAACTTTCCAGGATTTAGCTGAACTTAAGCAAGAAAATATTTCAGAAAAACTTCAGGAAGGCTATGCTTATGTAGCCTTAGAACAATTACCGGAAGAAGATTTCACAGACTTACCAATAAACCTGGTTGCTAAGGATTTTGAATTTCCTGAAAATTTGCAAGCTAATTTCTTCCTTGAAAAAGAAGGAAAACTTGAGTATGCAGTGATTAACGGCTTTTTAGTAGATCTTTCCGAAGAGAAATTCCAGGTAGAGAATGCGCTTATTTTAGATTAAAAAGGAATTCAGCCTGAAGCACAGCTTAAAAATATGAGATTACGTATCTTTGCAGGCTATGATTACAGAAGAGACAAAGGCATTGGTAGACGATGGAATTATGCTTCCGTTAATGGAAGAGTTTTACACCATCCAGGGAGAGGGATTTCATAAGGGAACGGCCGCTTACTTTATTAGAATTGGAGGCTGCGATGTAGGATGCCATTGGTGCGATGTGAAAGAAAGCTGGGATCCGGCAATCCATCCGCCCACGCATATTGGTGAGATTGTAGAAAAGGCGGTGGCGAGTAGTAAAACTATAGTAATTACGGGTGGTGAACCCTTAACCTGGGATATGACCAGGCTTACTGGTGCACTGAAAGCAAAAGGTTGCGATATTCATATTGAAACTTCAGGCGCTTATAAACTTACAGGGCAATGGGATTGGATTTGCTTATCTCCAAAGAAAATTAAATTACCTACGGAAGAAATTTATCCGCTGGCCCACGAGCTGAAAGTGATTATTTTCAATAAACACGATTTTAAGTTTGCGGAAGAACAGGCAGCGAAAGTTAGTGAAAACTGCATCTTATATTTACAACCCGAATGGAGTAATAGGGAAAAGATGATGCCGTTAATTGTAGATTTTGTGATGAAAAACCCGAAGTGGAAAGTTTCACTGCAAACCCATAAATATCTTAATATTCCATAAAAAAATGCCTCAAAAGTTCTCTGCCTGTCAAGCTGAACTGGTTTCAGCTTCTAACACTTTATTAAAATATAATATTAGATCCTGAAATAAACCCGCCTGAACGGACGGGCAGGTTCAGGATGACGATTTAATAACTTTTGAGGCAGCTGTATAAAATACTATCCCGCGGGCGAGAAAGGTACTTTTACATACTTATCTGCCCAGCCCATAAGTAGGTTAGTAACATCTTTATCTTCTTCTTGTTCTATAGCCATAGAGAAATTCTCAATATTGTGGCTTGCGTTTCTTACCGGAACTTTAATTCTTACATAATCCTCTTCGTCGGTATATTCGTAAGCGCCCCAGGTATGAACAGACTTGTTTAAAATAATGGTCCATTCTTTTTCATCTGGAATAGTGTAAAGGGTATAAGTTCCCGATTTTACGATTTCGCCACCAATTTTCATGTCTTTGTAGAAAGTGATTTCGGTAGCTTCGTTAGCACCTGTTCTCCATACTTCGCCATAAGGTACCAATTTTCCAAAAATTTCCCGGTTTCGGGTTTGAGGACGACTGTAAATTACCCGCATAATAACCTCGTCTTTTTGGTCGCGGTGAATTATCATATCTAATGGACTGGTGTCTAACTTCGGAAAGTTGGGTCCGTTGGTTTTTTCTGTTTCCTGAGCTTGTACATTCTGAAACCCAAGAAACCCTATTAAACATAGTGTAGTTAAAAGTATTTTTTTCATTGTGTTTGATTTTTAGGCCTAAAGATAGTTTACTGTTATTTCTTAAGGTGTTAAAGATATATTTAGTTGCTGTTAAAATATTGAATATTTACAGATGTAAAGTTTGTAAGCTTTTAGAGGAGTAATTGATTACTTATAGATATTAATTTCGATTATTATATTTTCATATCATATCAATATGCTATTTTGTGTTTATAAAATGTAATCTCTGCTGCATATTTGTATGGAATTAATAAAGCAAATGTCATGTGTGGAATTTTAGCAGTAATCGGAAAACGATTATCAGAAGAAAAGATCAGCGGGCTATCAAAAAGAATGTCGCACCGCGGTCCAGACGAGAGTGATGTACATGTAACCGAAGAAGGTTATGTATTAAGTCACGAAAGATTGTCTATTGTAGATTTAGAAACTGGAAAACAACCAATCCAGGGTACTTCAACTGCCTGGATGATTCACAACGGGGAGATCTATAACCACCAGGCTTTGCGAAATAATGAATTAAAAGATCATTCTTTTAGAACAACAGGAGATTCAGAAGTAATTGTTCATTTGTATGAAGAATATGGTGTTGATTTTCTTGATAAATTAGACGGGGTATTTTCTTTCGTTGTGGTAGATGGTAAAGATTTTATCGCGGCGAGAGATCCAATTGGAGTGAAGCCACTCTATTACGGTACCGATGATGAAGGTTCTATTTGGTTTGCCAGTGAAATGAAAACTTTAGTAGATCAATGTAGCAGTTTTGCAGCATTTCCTCCTGGACACTATTATACACCGCAAACCGGTTTTGTTGAATATTACACTCCAGATTGGTTTGATTATAAAAAAGCAACTCAAGAATTAGATCTTTCGAAAATTAGAGAAAGTCTAATTGAAGCGACTCGTAAAAGATTGATGGCAGATGTTCCTCTGGGAGTTTTATTAAGTGGAGGTTTAGATTCTTCTTTAACATCCTCTATCGCCGCAAGATTGATGAAAGATAGCGGGCAAAAGTTGCATTCGTTTTCTATAGGTTTAGATGAAACTGCTCCAGATTTAATAGCGGCCAGGAAAGTTGCAAAATTCCTTGGAACCGAGCACTCTGAATTTCATTTTACCGTGGAAGAGGGAATCGATATCTTGAAAAAACTAGTATGGCATTTAGAAACTTATGATGTAACTTCTATAAGGGCCAGCACGCCAATGTATTTCCTATCTAAAGGAATAAAAGAAAAAGGAGTAAAAGTAGTCTTGAGTGGGGAAGGAGCCGATGAGATCTTTGGAGGTTACCTTTACTTTAAAAACGCACCTACTGCTGATGATTTTCAGAAAGAAACCATTAGAAGAGTGCAAAGACTTGCAACTGCAGATTGCCTGAGAGCAGATAAATCTACAATGGCCCACGGGCTTGAAGCCAGGGTGCCATTTTTAGATAAGGCGTTCTTGAAAACGGCAATGGAAACTGAGGCTGTTCATAAACTGCCAAAAACCTATGATGGGGTTGAGAAATATATTCTTAGAAAAGCTTTTGATACTCCAGAGCAGCCATTTTTACCAGATGAGGTTTTATGGAGACAAAAAGAACAATTTAGCGATGGTGTAGGGTATAGTTGGATAGATGAGCTTATTGCGCACGCTTCAGCCAGGGTTACCGATGAGCAAATGGCAACGGCATCAGAGAAGTATCCTTACAACACTCCGGCCACTAAGGAAGCTTATTTTTATAGAGAAATATTTCAAAGTCATTTTCCACAGGAAAACGCTGCAAAAACAGTAAAAAGATGGATCCCGAAATGGCAGGAAGATCTTGATCCAAGTGGACGTGCGAATACTTCTCACGTAGCAACAAACGCCAAGAAAGAACTTGAAGAATTAGCAGGCGTTTAGGTTAAACAATCGTGTGGTTTGTTATGTCCGTAATACAGCATTTAATTCGCTGTATTGCGGACTTTTTTTTGCACAAATTGTTAATAACTTAAAGCTAGCGAAGAGCTTGCAAGCTTATTAAAAATATGCGTTTTGTTATATTTGTTCGTTATTCAAAATAGACGAATTTAATTAGCAAAATATATGAGCGAAGAACCCAAAAAACAAAGTTATTCCGCCGATAGTATTCAGGCGTTAGAAGGAATGGAGCACGTGCGCCTAAGACCTTCAATGTATATTGGGGATACCGGCGTAAGAGGTTTGCATCATTTGGTGTATGAGGTGGTAGATAACTCTATCGATGAGGCTATGGCCGGCCATTGTGATACGATTAAAGTAACTATAAACGAAGATGGCTCGGTAACTACCGAGGACAACGGACGGGGAATCCCGATAGACCTTCACAAGAAAGAAGGTGTTTCAGCCCTGGAAGTTGTAATGACCAAGATTGGTGCCGGTGGTAAATTCGATAAAGATTCTTATAAGGTTTCTGGTGGTTTGCACGGGGTTGGGGTAAGTTGTGTTAATGCGCTTTCTTCTACGCTTAAAGCTACGGTTTACAGAGATGGCCAAATTTGGGAACAGGAATATGAAATAGGAAAACCGCTTTATCCGGTAAGACAAGCTGGTGAAACCGAATTAAACGGTACCGTAATTACCTTTAAGCCCGATTCCAGTATTTTTCAACAAAGTGTAGATTATAACTACGACACTTTGTCTAGCAGAATGCGTGAGTTGGCTTTTTTGAACAAGGGAATTCAAATTACACTTACCGATAAGCGTGAGGTTAATGAAAAAGGAGAAGCTCTTTCTGAAAGGTTTCATTCTGAAGAAGGATTAAAAGAATTTATAAAATTCCTTGATGGAAATCGCGAGCCAATTATAGGTGATGTGATCTCGATGGAAAGCGAAAAGAACGATATTCCTGTTGAGGTTGCGATGATTTATAATACCTCGTTTAGCGAAAACCTACATTCTTACGTTAATAATATAAACACTCACGAAGGAGGAACGCATTTATCTGGTTTTAGACGTGGTTTAACTACTACGCTTAAGAAATATGCCGATGCTTCCGGGATGTTGGATAAACTGAAGTTTGAGATCGTGGGAGATGATTTCCGTGAAGGTTTAACCGCGATTATTTCGGTTAAAGTTGCAGAACCGCAGTTTGAAGGACAAACAAAAACAAAACTTGGTAACAGGGAGGTAACTTCAGCGGTTTCTCAGGCAGTTTCAGAAATGCTTGAAAATTACCTTGAAGAAAACCCGAATGATGCGAAGACCATTGTTCAGAAAGTAATTCTTGCTGCCCAGGCCAGAAACGCGGCCAAAAAGGCCCGTGATATGGTTCAGCGTAAAACCGCGATGAGTATCGGTGGTTTGCCCGGGAAATTATCTGACTGTTCAGAACAGGATCCAGTTCAGAGTGAAGTATTCCTTGTTGAGGGTGATTCGGCGGGTGGTACTGCCAAGCAAGGTCGGGACCGGAAGTTCCAGGCTATTCTTCCGCTAAGAGGGAAAATTCTGAATGTTGAAAAAGCGATGACGCATCGTGTTTTTGATAACGAAGAGATAAAAAATATTTATACTGCCCTTGGGGTAACTATTGGAACTGAAGAGGATAGTAAAGCTTTAAATACCGATAAATTAAGATATCATAAAGTAGTGATTATGTGTGATGCCGATGTAGATGGTAGTCACATTGAAACACTTATCTTGACTTTCTTCTATAGATATATGAAGGAATTGATAGAAGGAGGGCATATTTATATTGCTACTCCGCCTTTATATTTAGTGAAAAAGGGAAGCAGAAAACGCTATGCCTGGAGCGAGGAAGAACGCGACGAGATTGCTGAAAGTTACAGTGGTGGCGTACAAATTCAACGTTATAAAGGTTTAGGGGAGATGAACGCTGAACAGCTTTGGGATACGACTATGGATCCTGAAAGACGAAAACTTAGGCAGGTAAATATAGATAATAGCGGTGAAGCCGATAGAATTTTCTCTATGTTAATGGGAGATGAGGTACCGCCAAGACGTGAATTTATTGAGAAAAATGCTAAATATGCTAATATTGATGCGTAACTAATAGGAGTGCAAAAATCGAAAGAGGCTGTTTGAAAAGTTTTTAAATCGTCATTCTGAATTCATTTCAGAATCTAAGGTGTTGATAATTAAAACATGTTAGAAGCTGAAACAAGTTCAACTTGACGGAATGAGACTTTTTAGACAGCCTTTTTTTTGCTCTTGATTAACATTATTATTGGAATACTTTTTTTGTTATTTTTACCCCACTAACTTAACACCTACTTATTTTGAAATTTCAAGCTAAACTCCTCATTCTATTTTTTTTATTTTCAGTTAATTCCTATGCTCAGGAAGATGATCTTACAAAATTCGCAAATGAAATGCTTTATATCGCAGATGAATTTGCTGGTCCTGCAGCCGAAGGTGCGGCTTACCAGGCTGGTGCCGGTTGGTTTACTTCTGCTACCGCATTAAAACCATGGCAGGTAGAAGTTTCTTTTCAGGCTAACGCATTGTTTGTGCCCTCTAATAGACAATCTTTTACAATCTCGAATGGTGATCTTTCCGGTGTGCACGAAAGTGGTGGACCAATATTAAGCATTGAGGGAGATGGAAGTAACGCTGTGGTACCAACTGCCTTTGGCGGAGAAACTGAAACTTACTTTGTTGGAGATATTAACTATGCAGGAAATAATGTGCCTATTAGATTTCAGGCGATAGAAGGTATTAATAAAAGTGTACTTGCTTACCCTTTTATACAGGCCAATATTGGACTGCCTCACGAAACGGAGTTTTCTGCTAGAATTCTGCCACAATTAACTGTAGATGGGGTAGCTTTTACTACCTACGGAGCTGCTATTAAGCATAATTTCTCACAGTATTTTAGATTTAATAATGAGGAAGATTTTCAGGCGGCGGCAATAGTTGCCTTTAGCAAATTTGATGTTGAATATGAGTTTATTGACCCTGTAAACTTATCTTCTTCAGGAAGTTCTTTTGGAAACTTAACTCTTGTAAATGTGAATTCCAATCTTTGGATGGCATCAGTTATGGGTTCAAAATTATATGGCGATACTTTTGAAGTATTTGGAGCACTTGGAGCAACCAACTCAAATTTCAACTATGCCATGGGAGGTTCTGGTATTGCTTTAGGACCGATTAATACGGCACTTCGCGGCCTGGATCAAAGCCAGGCACAAATTAAAGCCGATCTTGGTTTTAATTTTTATTTCAATCGTTTTAAAATAAGCACTATGGCAACCGCGGGTAAGTTTTTTCATTTGAACGCCGGTTTGCATTTTAGAATATAAAACCTATAGTTTTAACCATATCTTATCGTAATACTATAGCAATATTTGTATTTTTGGGTTCAAATATTAATCGATTTAAATAAAATATAAGATGAAAGTTACTATAGTAGGAGCAGGTGCCGTGGGTGCCAGTTGTGCAGAATATGTTGCCATTAAAGATTTTGCTTCAGAAGTGGTTTTACTTGATATTAAAGACGGAGTAGCTGAAGGTAAAGCAATGGATTTAATGCAAACCGCAACGCTAAACGGATTTGATACTAAAATTACAGGAACAACCAACGATTATTCTAAAACTGCAGGCAGTGATGTTGCAGTAATTACTAGTGGTATTCCCCGTAAACCGGGAATGACACGTGAGGAATTAATTGGAATAAACGCCGGGATTGTAAAAGAAGTTTCTTCAAACCTTATTAAGCATTCTCCAAACGTAACCTTAATCGTGGTAAGTAATCCTATGGATACCATGACTTACCTTGTGCATAAAACTACCGGACTTCCAAAGAATAAGATTATTGGGATGGGAGGAGCTTTAGATAGCGCCCGTTTTAAATATAGATTAAGCGAGGCTTTAGAATGTCCACCATCTGATGTTGACGGGATGGTAATTGGAGGCCACAGTGATACCGGTATGGTGCCACTAACAAGATTGGCTACAAGAAACTCAGTACCTGTTTCAGCATTTTTATCTGAAGATCGCTTAAATCAAGTTTCAGAAGACACTAAAGTTGGTGGAGCAACTCTTACCAAATTATTAGGAACCAGTGCCTGGTATGCCCCTGGTGCGGCGGTTTCGGCATTGGTTCAGGCGATTGCTTGTGACCAGAAAAAGATGTTCCCTTGTTCAGCAATGCTGGAAGGTGAATATGGGCTAAATGATATTTGTATTGGAGTACCTGCAATTCTTGGAAAAGACGGACTTGAAAAAATCGTTGAGATAGAATTGAATGATGCAGAATCTAATAAGATTAAGGAAAGTGCTGAAGGGGTGAAGAAAACCAATGCATTGCTAGAACTCTAAGTAGTTTTTAACCTTAAAAATATTGCAAAAAAGACCGCAGAATTCGCGGTCTTTTTTATGTTTAAAAGTTAAATTATTCAAAAAAAAATTGTTGGCATTTCATTTTTGAAACCCTATATTTGTCCGTTTTTAAAATCGACCTAATTAATTATAACTTAAGGAATAATGCAGAACAAAGGACTGATTAAGGTTTTTGCAATTTTATTTGGACTGGTATGTATATATCAGTTGTCTTTTACTTTTATTACGAATAGTGTAGAAAGTGAAGCTGAAGATTTTGCCACGCAAAAAATTAGCGAAAATGTAGAAGATTACTCAGCGTTGAGAGATGTTGAGGAGCAAAAATACCTCGATTCGGTTGCGAATAATGAGGTGATTGCCGGGATCACTTATAGTGATGCCAAAGACAAGGAACTAAATAAAGGGCTTGACCTTAAAGGAGGTATTAACGTAATTCTTCAAATTTCGGTTAAAGATATTCTTGCCGGTTTAGCTAATAATACCGACGATCCTGCTTTTAATCAGGCTTTAGCTGAAGCTGATGAAGCTGCAACAGATAGCCAGGATGATTATATTGATCTTTTCTTTGACGCTTATAACAACATTCCAGATGCACAACTTGCCTCACCAGATGTTTTTGCTAATAAAACTTTAAGTGATGAGATCAACTTCGAAATGTCTAATGATGAGGTTGAAACCGTTATTAGAAGAAAGGTTGATGAGTCTATTACTTCGGCTTTTGAAGTATTGAGAAAACGTATCGATAAGTTTGGGGTAACTCAACCGAATATTCAGCGTTTAGGAAATTCAGGGAGAATTCTTGTAGAATTACCCGGTGCAAAAGATATTAATCGTGTAAAAGGTTTGTTGCAGAGTACTGCGCAACTTGAATTCTGGCACGTATACAAAAACACTGAATTAGGTAATTTTCTAGCCCAGGCTAATAATGTGCTTAAAAATGTTGTAAATGAAGAGGAGGAAGAAACAGCAACTCAAACTGATACCACTGCTACTGATGCTGACAGCGATATAGATGAGCTACTTGCCGAAAGTGAAGATACTACCCAGGTAAGCACAGGAAACAACCCTTTATTTGACCTGGTAGAAAGTCCAGGTTTCCAGGGAGGTCCTGTTATAGCTTATTTTTCTGTACAGGATACCGCAAAAGTGAATAATTACCTTGAAATGTCTCAGGTAAGATCTATTCTTCCTGCAGATCAACGTTACGCTAAATTTGCCTGGGGAATCCCTGAGGATGAAGAAGGTGTAGTTGGTCTTTATGCATTAAAAGGAAACCGTAACATGGAGCCACCACTTAGTGGTGATGTGATTACAGATGCACAGCAAACTTACGACCAAATGGGTCGTGTTGCAGTATCTATGCAAATGGACGGAAGAGGAGCTAAGGCGTGGGAAGAAATGACCGGCCTTGCCTCAACGCAACAGAGTAATATAGCTATCGTTTTAGATAACACGGTATATTCAGCTCCCGGTGTTTCAACCGGACCTATTTCAGGTGGAAGAAGTGAAATTAGTGGAGATTTTAGTATTACCGAAGGTCAGGATTTGGCTAATGTTCTTAGAGCTGGTAAACTTCCTGCTTCTGCAGATATTATTCAGAGTGAAATTGTAGGACCAAGTTTAGGTCAGGAAGCTATAGACAGCGGGATTTGGTCATTTGGTATTGCCCTTATTTTCGTATTGATATGGATGATTTTTTACTATGGTAAAGCCGGTCTTTTTGCCGATGTTGCCCTTGCAGTAAACATCTTATTTATCTTTGGAATTCTTGCCGGTTTAGGTGCCGTGTTAACTTTGCCTGGTATTGCCGGTATTGTATTAACTATTGGTATCTCGGTAGATGCGAACGTACTTATCTTCGAAAGAATACGTGAAGAACTTGCCAAAGGAAAAGTGCAGAAAGATGCAATTAAAGATGGTTTTAACAATGCCCTTTCTTCAATTTTAGATGCAAACATTACTACCGGTTTAACCGGCTTTATATTATTGATATTAGGTACAGGCCCAATTAAAGGTTTTGCTACAACTTTATTAATAGGTATCGCAACTTCGTTATTTACCGCAATTTTCATCACCAGGTTATTTATTGATGGTTATGGTAAAAACGGAAAATCACTTGAATTCTCTACCGGAGCAACTAAGAATCTTTTCAGAAATGTAAAAATAGATTGGCTTGGAAAACGTAAGGTAGCTTATTTAATCTCAGGAATTTTAATTATTCTTAGTGTTGGTTCATTATTGGTACAGGGACTTAACCAGGGAGTTGATTTTGTTGGAGGTAGAACTTATACCGTACGTTTTGATCAGGATGTAAATCCAACCGATGTTGAACAGGATCTTATCGCTGAATTTGGAAGTGCCGAAGCCAAAACTTTCGGGCCAAACAATCAGTTAAAAATAACTACAAAATACAAGGTTGATGAAGAAAGTACAGAAGTAGATAACGAGATTCAGGAATCTATGTTTGATGCTTTACAAGCTTATCTTCCTTCCGACCTTACTTACGATGAGTTTACTACCGGTGGTGCGGAAAAAGAACTAGGTATTATGCAGTCTATGAAAGTAGGCCCAACCATTGCCGATGATATTAAAAACGATTCCTTCTGGGCAATCTTAGGATCTCTCGTGGTAATCTTCCTTTATATCTTATTACGATTTAGAAAATGGCAGTTTAGTATTGGTGCCGTTGCTGCAGTAGCTCACGATGTTATTATAGTATTGGGTATTTTCTCATTACTTTACAAGGTGATGCCGTTTAGTATGGAAATTAACCAGGCCTTCATCGCCGCAATCCTTACCGTAATTGGTTACTCATTGAACGATACCGTGGTAGTGTTCGATAGGATTAGGGAATTTGTAAACGAGCATACCAGCTGGTCATTAGGCAGAACTGTAAATAGCGCTTTAGATAGTACTATTAGCCGTACGCTTAACACCTCGCTTACAACTTTGATCGTGTTGCTTGCCATCTTTATCTTTGGAGGCGAAAGCATACGAGGCTTTATGTTTGCTTTGATTATAGGTGTGATTGTAGGTACATATTCTTCTTTATTTATCGCGACTCCTGTTATGTTTGACAGTGTGACCGATAAATCTAAGATTGAAAAGAAGAAAAAAATTGAAGAGGATTCTGAAGCTACAACAACTGCTTAAGTTTTCTTCGGAAATATATAAAGTAAAAAGCGCTCCAATTTGGAGCGTTTTTTTTATGCGTTTTTTTAGCTGAAATCAAGTTTTAGAACGCGTAAGTCCAGTTATGTTCAATTTTGGAAACTTCAGTTTAGACTAGTTGATTTTAGGTTAAACTTGTATATTGGGTTGGATGTAATGCGTTGTATTCAATGTATCCAAGAACCTAAAAATATCTATCTTTGATTCGTGGTAAATCGAATAGAAAATATTAATTCCAATTTAATTGAGTGGGCTATAACCAGAGCAGGTTTTAAGCTAGAAACCTGAGTTCGATGTAAAAAAAAATCACTTATTACGAGCTATTTTAGGCCATAGAAAAGCGGAAAATTAGTATATTTAAGTGTCTTAATACCAAGCATTTAACTAATTTTTCCGCTATGATTTCTA